>OAVE01000319.1_pt1 | contig 21106 bp, 20 predicted proteins | sample 1476361 | NCBI WGS metagenome assembly OAVE01 (sample SAMEA2580078, study PRJEB22360) | human gut metagenome | biome: human gut; feature: human-associated habitat; material: faeces | place: Denmark | collected 2008/2010
TGATGGCCCAGGTGGACCTGGGCGCCGGCGCGATCGGCGGCAAGGATTCCATGTCCGGTTCGTTCGAGGATCTCGACGTGCCGCCGACGCTGATCTCCTTCGCCGTGGCCGTGGGCGACATGAAGCGCACCACCTCCCCTGAATTCAAGGGCGCCGATCACCGTATCGTGCGCATCGCACCGCGCTATCTGGCCGACGGTCTGACCCCGGACAAGGATGCGCTGCTTGAGGTGTTCTCCGTGATCGAGGAGCTCACCGACTTCCACGATGCCCTGGCCGTCTCCACGCCGGGCTATGGCGCCACCGCCGAAGCCCTGTTCAAGATGACGCTCGGCAACCGCATCGGCGTGACTCTGAACGACAGCATCGCCGTGGACGACCTGTTCACCCCGGCATACGGTTCGTTCATCGTCGAGCTGGCGGACGATGCCAAGCTTCCGGCCGTCTCCAATTTGGTCGAGATCGGCGAAATCGGCACCACCACCTCCGAGTACGTGTTCAAGGCCGCCGGCGAGACGCTGGACCTGGACGCTGTGCAGGAAGCTTGGGAGTCCGGCATCGAATCCGTGTTCCCGTACCGTTCCAAGGGCGAGGACAAGGGCGCGACCGTCGAGACCATCGACTTCCACGCGCCGAAGAAGACCGTGTACATCGGCTCTTCCGTGGCCAAGCCGCATGTGGTGATCCCGGTGTTCCCGGGCAACAACTGCGAGTACGATTCCGCCGCCGCCTTCGAGCGCGCCGGCGCCGACGTGACCACGCTGATCATCAACAACCTGACGCCGGCCGCCGTCGCCGAATCCACGCAGGCGTTGGTCGATGAGATCAACAAGAGCCAGATCGTGATGATCCCGGGCGGCTTCTCCGGCGGCGACGAGCCGGACGGTTCCGCCAAGTTCATCACCGCGTTCTTCCGCGCGCCGGCCGTCACCGAGGCCGTGCGTGACCTGCTGAAGAACCGCGATGGTCTGATGCTCGGCATCTGCAATGGCTTCCAGGCGCTCGTCAAGCTGGGTCTGGTGCCATACGGCGACATCGTGCCGATGACCGACGCCTGTCCGACGCTGACCTTCAACACCATCGGCCGCCACCAGAGCCGACTGGTCCGCACGCGCGTGGCCTCCGACCTCTCACCGTGGCTGTCCAAGACTTCGGTCGGCGACATCCACACCGTGGCCATCTCCCACGGCGAGGGCCGCTTCGTGGCCTCCGACGAGGTGCTCGCCCAGCTCAGGGCCAACGGCCAGATTGCCACGCAGTACGTGGACGAGACCGGCACCCCCGGCATGGATCTGGACGTGAACCCGAACGGCTCGCTGCTCGCCATCGAGGGCATCACCAGCCCGGACGGCCGCGTGTTTGGCAAGATGGGTCACTCGGAGCGTTCCGGCAACGGCCTGTACGTCAACGTGCCCGGCAACAAGTACCAGCCGATCTTCGAGGCCGGCGTGGAATACTTCGCCGCCTGATAATCGGCGCGTATCGCGTCTGATACGGCACACAGGGAAGGAACTCTCGGGTTCCTTCCCTTTTTTGTTCATGCCGGTCATGGGCTAAGGTTGGGGTGTTCGCACTACCGAATCCGCCGCTGAAAGGACCTGTCGTCATGCCGATCAACGAGGCATTGTTCGCCGCGATGAAGGCCGCCAGCTACATCAAGCCCAACGCGGGCAAGTCGTACAAATTGCAGCGCGTGGCGGAAGAGCTTATCGCCAAGCAGGCACCCGCCAATCCGAAATGCCGTGTCGAGGACGCCTTCGCGCCTATGGCGGATGGATATGCCGTACCATTGCGAGTGTTCACGCCGCTGGTCGCCTATGGAGCGCCCCTGCCCGAAGCCCTGGAGGAATCTTCCGCCAATGGCACGCCAGTGGCCTCGGCAATATCCGCGATTCTGCCCGCCGTATTACCCAAAGTCCTACCCAAAATACTCATCAAGGAAAGCACGTCGAGCGGCAACGCCGACGGTATTTCCGGCAATGCCAGCACGGAACCTCCCTCAGTCACGCCGCGTGGCACGATCCTGTTTTTCCACGGTGGCGGTTGGACCACAGGCGGCATCAACCTGTACACGCAGGCTTGCGCGCATATGGCCGTACGTCTGCAACGCCGCGTGATCTCGGTCGAGTACCGGCTGGCTCCCGAATACCGCTTCCCTACTGCTGTTGAGGATTGCTATGAAGTGGCCCGGCAGCTGTTTGCTGGGGAATTGCCGATTTCCGGGGTGGGTGGCGGTACTGTTGCCGCCGTTGACCACCACCAGTCGGCTGCGCCGACAGCCCCCGCCGGCGGGGGCGATATATCTGCGACAATCCCAGCACCGGATCCCGACAGCATCGTGCTGTTTGGCGACAGCGCCGGTGGCAATATCGTGGCCGCCGTATCGCTGATGGCCCGCGACCGCGGCGAGTTCATGCCGCAGGCGCAGATGCTGCTCTACCCGGTAGTCGGCAACGACTACAATCCCGAGACCAGCCCGTTCGAATCGGTGCGGACCAACGGCACCGACTACATCCTCACCGCACAGGACATGGCCGACTACATCGACATGTACCGTTCGTCCGTGGCCGACCTGACCAATCCGTATTTCGCGCCGCTCACCGCGCATGACCTGAGCAATCAGCCGCGCACGCTGGTGTTGTCCGCCGAATACTGCCCGCTCAGAGACGAGGACGAAGCGTACGCCCGTCGTCTGCAATTGGTGAACGACAACGTCTCCTGTTACCGGATTCACGACGGCATCCACGGTTATCTGCTCAACACGTCGGCCGTAGGGCTGGTGTCCACCACTTACCGGATCATCGAGCATTTCCTCGACGACACACCGCTGGTGCCGGCTCCCGGCACCGGCACCACCGCCAACGCACCGGAGGGAGGCGACGCATGGCAAGACGTACTTGGTACCGACTAGACAACATCGGCAAGTTCTACTCCTCCCAGGCTGGCCGCTCCTCGCAGACCGTGTTCCGCTATTCGGCTGAGCTGGAGGACGACATCGCCCCGGACATCCTGCAGCACGCGCTCGACCATGCCATCGCCCAGTTCCCGAGCTTCAACGTGCACCTGCTCAACGGCATGTTCTGGCATTACCTCGAACAGTCAGACGGCCGGCCGCTGGTGGAGCCGGAACATCTGCCGATATGCTCGCGACTGCATTACGGGCCCAAAAGCATGCTGTTCCGCGTGAGCTATTTCCGCAATCGTGTCAATCTCGAGGTCTCGCACATCATTTCGGACGGTCGCGGCGCCATCAACCTGTTCAAGTCACTGCTGCACGCCTACATCGCCGAGCGGTACGACGTGCCGGGCGTGCCTTCGGATTACGACGGTTCGGATAGCGACAAAGCCGAAAACAGCTTCGACAAATACTACGAGAAAGACAAGGCCGGTGCCGCGCCCGGCACGAAGATCTACCGGCTGTCCGGCCCTATCGACCGGGACGCGCCCACGTTCATGGAATATCACGTCAGCGCCAGCAAGGTGCTTGGTGCAGCACATCAGTGCGGAGTGAGCCTCACCTCCTACCTCATCGCCGCGATACTGTGCGCGATTCGCGACGTCATGCCCTCGCGCGCCCGCAATCGCGCGATTCGCGTGGATATTCCGGTCGACTTGCGCGCCTTCTTCAGGTCGGAGACCGTGCGCAACTTCTACGGCATGACTTACGTGGCGTACACGCCGGCCGATATCGAAGCCGATGAGGACTCCGCGAAAACTTCCGCAACGGGCCCAGACGCGACCGGCGACGGCCAGCAGTCCGCCGCCCGCACCGCGCACGACAACGGTATGGGTGGATTGCTGACCGATGAGCCGTTGGCCGACATCGCCCGCCATGTGCAGGAGCAGCTCGACCATGCCACCAGTCGCGAGCGCGTCGAATCGCATATGAACCGCATGATTGCGCTGGAAAAGAATCCGGCGCTGCGTCTCGCGCCCTCCCCTGCCAAGGACTGGGTGCTGGAGCTGGCCCGGTTCATCGCCGACCGCGAGACCACGACCACCGTCTCGAACCTTGGCCGAGTCACCTTGGACGAACGACTCGCGCGCCATGTGCGTTCGGTGAGCTTCCTCACCACACCGGCCAGCCTGAATTTCACGGTCTGCTCGTTTGGCGACGACCTGAGCATCGGCATCTCCACCATCTACCATGATCTGAACGTCATCAAGAACCTGTGTCGGATTCTCGCCACGCAGGGCATCAGCGGCCGTATGAACATCGCCGGCGTGCATGTGGAGAAAGGAGCGTCGGCATGAAGCATTGCGATGCCTGCAGCGTCGATTTCACCGGCGATATGGCCCGTTGCCCGCTCTGCCAGAACGAATTGCACGGCGAGGCCTCTCCCGCCGCATTCCCCGCGCAGCAGATCTATCTGCGTCCGAGGCGTCTGACGGTGGAGATCATCACGTTTGTAACCGGCGCGATTCTGCTGCTGCATGGCTTCTTCAGCTATCTGTTTTCGTGGCCGATACCGATTGCCAGTGCATCGGCAGCCGCTCTGATCATCAGCGTGCTGTTCATCAACAGTGCGATTCTGCACGCGCCACAGCCGCTTCGACTCATGTTTCGATATTTCTATATCATGCTGGCGATTGCGCTGGTCTGGTTTGCCGCGACGATGAATCATGTCGTCACCATGTTCGTCATACCGATCACGTGTCTGGTTTCGCTGGTCTTTGACGTGGTGCTGCTTATCGTGCTGCGGACCAAGGCCATTGACCAGTACGCCAAGTATCTGGCGTTCGACATCGTCGCTGGTCTGCTGCCTCTGACGTTCATTCCGCTCGGCTGGGCTCCGTGGGATGTGCTGGTGATGGTCAGCGGGCTGGTCTCCCTGCTGGTGCTGCTCGGCCTGCTCGTCTTCGCCCGCCGTCAGCTCTTCTCGGAATTCGGCAAACAGTTCTCGGCCTGATTGTCTCGTGCGCTCAATCGCCCGACTTAGAATGGAAACCATGAGCGAACATGTGGAGCATGGGTTTGGGCCGGTGTGGGATGGCGAGTCGCGGGTGCTGATTCTGGGGTCGATGCCGAGTCCGAAATCCCGAGCGGCGGCGTTTTACTATATGCATCCGCAGAACCGGTTTTGGCCGGTGATGCAGGCGCTGTTTGCCAACTCCGCTGATCCTGCCGACGCCGTCGGCGATTCACCTGAGTCCCGTCGTGCGTTTGCTCTGCGCCACCACATTGCGTTATGGGATGTCATTGCTTCTTGCGATATCACCGGAGCCAGCGATGCCAGCATCCGCAATGCCGCGCCCAACGACTTGACACCAATCTTGCGCGGAGCTCCAATCGCCCACATCTTCACAACCGGCGCGAAATCAGCGCAACTTTACCGCAAACTTATCGAGCCGCGCCTGACCGAAGCCGGTATCGCCATCGGCATGACCCAACTGCCCTCCACCAGCCCAGCCAACGCCTCAATGTGTTTGCCGGACCTTATCACCGCCTATCGCGAAGCTTTTCAAAAGGCAAACGTACTAGAGAATGCGTATTGGAAAAACTAAAAGTAGATACCTAAAAGTATGGCGAGACCATCAATCTCGGACGGCAAACCCAGCATCACGAATCCTATCTTGCATCTCATTGGCAATAGCAATACAGCGCGCCCGCGAAATACCAGCCTTCACACCGACACCAGTCAAATCCGCAACAGTGATGTTCTTCCCCTTTCCGTTCACCGAAGTAGTGTGCTCGCCGTTGATTCCAGAGTTTTCCGTTAAATCATATCCAGGCGACAATCTCCACGCTTGGCGAGAACGATCATAGAGATAAGAGAAATTCTTCGCATGATCGTCGCGGTTTCCGATGAACACGTTAAAGCACATGAGACGGTACAACCGCTCGCACTCCTCTGCGCTGTTGCACACACGCATAGTCAGCCGCATCAATAGTCCGTAATCCAAATTGGGAATACGATGCGACGTTTCCAGCAATCCGCCGGCGGAAATCATATGCACCTTATGTTCGGTGCCATCGTCATCCCGCGTACGGTCAAACCGCCGGACACCAAAATATCCAGAACATTGCGCTGATGCGAACAGACGAGTTTCCGGCATATCAATGCCGCACTCGCGCGCAAGTACAGAAATTTGATACTCCTGTTCTCCGATATTCGCCGAGTCTACGGATGAGGGGAATTTGATAATCCATTCTTCTCCATCAACCTCAGTCAGAATTTTCGGCCGCGCGCCACCGGACGAGCCACCAAGTGCAAAAAGCTGATCCAAATCCTCAGAAAAATCAGTTTCCAGAAGATTCGCGCACTCTCTCGCTATATCGTCCAAGTCAGTAGCTGCAACACCATTTTCAATGTCCGCCGCTGGTTCATATTCCAAGGCTCCCATACCGCTTGATCCCACAATGGACAGCCTCGTCAAGGTTCCGATAGAGTAAGGGTCTATTCCTCTCTGGCGCAGAAGACGATCCGTGAGCAAACGCCCCCACCCGTCCGGCATACTGTCATCGAACACCCCAAACAAACCATGCAATGGATCTCTTTTGGCGACAAAGACCCCCTCACGCAATGGCAGACTCAGCGGACTTATGCTGAATCCACTGGACAACCACGAGCTTTCGTACGAGAACGCCACTGTTTTTGCCGGCGACAGCGTCAGCGAGCCAACAATTTCACCATCCAAAAACACCCGTACCCGATCAACCGATAAATCCAACGGTACTGTCTCGCTCATCGCGCTTCCCTCTCCCGCGCAGCAATGACATCATCGATAGTTGCATAGTACGGCTGTGAAAACAGTGTCTCAAAATCCTGCTCGCAACTCAGCACAAACGCGATATTGATGAGCGCCGTCAATGAGATTTCGTGCTGCTGCTCGAACCGTCTGATTGAGCCAAGACTCACACCGGATTTTCTAGCCAGAGCCGTTTGCGACAACTTATGCTCTTTGCGTCTGGCAACCATGCGTTCGGCAATAGCGGCCGAAACATCCCCAGGCATAGGCTCATCCAACAAAGAAAACATACTAATATATTAGCAATTTATGCCTAAAAAGCCAATAATTACTCATATATTAGCAGTTACTGATTGCGGCAAGTTGGTCACGGGACTACAACCGGCGTGTCGCAGTAGCCGCCAATTTGCGTCCAAGCGGGGTTGAGCTGCCTCAATAAGAATTGTTAACGCTCACGACTGGCTATGGAAAGACGGCGGTGGCGATTGGTCAGTAAGGAGCACATATGCAGTATCGCAATGTTGGCAAGTCGGGACTGAGGATCAGTGAGGTCGCGCTGGGCAGCTGGGTCACGGATCTCAAGGGCATAGCGGCCGAGGATATGGCCAAGTAGACCGTGAAGCTCGCCTACGATTCCGGCGTCAACTTCTTCGACTGCGCAGACGCTTATTCGGGCGGCGCGGCCGAACGCTTCCTCGGCGAGACGCTGAAGCAGTATGAGAGACCTGGTCGCCCAGGGCAAGGTGCTGTATTACGGCGTTTCCGAAGAGTGGGGTTCGGCTCGCCTCGAGGAAGCCCAGCGCATTATCGACCGCTACAACCTGTACCCGATCACCGTGGTTCAGCCGCAGTACAACCTGCAGGATCGCTATATCGAGCATGAGATCATGGGCACCTGCCGCAAGCTCGGCATTGGTATCACCACGTTCTCCCCACTCGCGCAGGGTCTGCTGACCGGCAAGTATCGCAAGGGTCAGCCGCTGTCGGCCGGTTCTCGCGCCACGTGGGCTGACGAATCTGAGACTTCCTCCAACGGGAGCGATTGTTAAGCGCCGAAATCGGTATCGCCTTGGGCCTCGGCCTGGGCGATGGCGGTTTCGGCGTTTTTTGCTGTTTGCTCAATGACCTGGTTGTATCCGGTCAAGGCCGCGAACGGCATGAACTGGGCGGCCCGCTGGTGACGAGACATATGCGGATGCTTGCGTGATTGGTGGTGTGGCAGGTTGATGATGTCGTCGTATGCATGGGTTTCTTGCAGGGTCATGCGCGATGGCCTCCGATCTGACGGTTGCGGTCCTGACCGGTGGCGCCATCTTCCATATCCATGGCTTTGATGACGGCGTTGCGGCCGAATTTACGTTTCACATCCAGCAGTGCGCGCTGGATGTCGTGCTCTCGAGCCAACGTCTGTGCGGCGGCATCGTCCCCACAAGCCGGCATACGCCCGCTTCCGTCGCCACCGGATTCCGTGCTATCACAGTCATATCGCATATCGCCATCATCACCGAACAAATCAAGCTGCTCATAGCGTTTGCCCGCCGCCAGTTCTTTGGGCGTGGCCACATCATCGGCAACAACCGTGAGTCGACGCACCAGCAACCGCGCATCCACAATACGCTCGTACAGCATGGTCATCGCCTCGCGAATACGTGCGGCAGACGATGTAAAATCACCCAATCCAATCGACCCCACGGCCGACTTAGGCACCCGACGACCGAAACGGTCAACGGTCACCGGCCCTTGATAGGTCTTTGCCGCGCGTTCGGCGGCACGCCTCATCGCCCGGTCTGCGCATGAATCAAGCTTCGAGGCATCGAGACTGCCAATGTCATAGCCGACCGCCAGTGTCAGTCGGTTCGTCAGCACGCTTTTATCGACCAAATCGAGGGCGAGCGCATCGGCCATCTCCTTGGCGATCAGCCGAGCCGTATGCCAATCGGCGGGCCCGGTGAGCACCTGCCCGCTGCTGATGCTGTGCGCACCTGGCTCATAGGATCGGATATCCGCGATTTCGCACGGCTCCCAGCCCCACGCATGGTCGATGAGCAGTTCGGCATTGACACCGAACATGCGATACAGCAGGTCTTCGTTGTAGTAATCCGAAGCACGACCCACCGAGCATCGGGCGATATCGCCCATGGTCATCAGACCGGCGTGCTCAAGTTTCCTGGCATAGCCGCGCCCAACCCGCCAAAAATCGGTGAGCGGACGATGGCTCCAGAGCAGCCGACGATATGACATTTCATTCAGTTCGGCCACGCGCACGCCGTCCTTGTCGGCGGGCATGTGCTTGGCGACGATATCCATGGCGACTTTGGCCAGATACATGTTGGAGCCGATGCCGGCAGTGGCGGTGATGCCGGTTTCATCGAGAATTTCGCGCACGATGGTTCGCGCCATGGCATGCGGCCCCATACCCAGCGAGCGCAGATATGGCGTGACGTCGATGAACACCTCGTCGATCGAATAGACATGGATGTGCTCCGGGGCGGCGTATCTGAGATAGATGCCGTATATTCGCCCGCTGACCTCCAAATAGTGCGCCATGCGCGGCTTGGCGATGACCATCGAGGCTTTGAGTCTCGGCGAGCGTTCCAGGTCGCGCACATCGCACGACTCCCCGATTAATCGGCCGCCGGGAGCATGGACCGCGCGCTCGATGTTGACTCCATTCAGGCGCTGTTTTACCTCGAATAGCCGCGCACGACCGGGAATGCCATAGTTCTTCAGCGAGGGTGAGACCGCCAAACATATTGTCTTATCGGTGCGGGTTTCATCGGCCACCACCAGATGCGTGGTCAACGGGTCGAGTCCGCGCGCCGCGCACTCCACCGAGGCATAGAAGGACTTGAGATCAATGGCAATATAGGTATGCTCGCGTTGCGTCGATACCGTTCCGCTGCCCATCGCCATCACCTCCTTACCACCGCCGGCCCGACCAGCATATCAATACGGTCGAACATTTGTTCGATACAACATGTCTGTTCGAAGCTGCCGAAGTCGACGCACGCAACGCGCCCAAGCATGCTCTTCACCCACACCACACGCACAGCGGCATGCATGCGTACCATGGGAATATGAAGAAAAGCATTACGGCAGACAGCGATTTTGCGGCGTGGGCGGCAGCCCGATCCCAGAAAACGAATCGATCACTGGCAGGAGCCCGCCTCGCGATTCCGGAGCCGCAGAAGCATGCCGAAATCAAGTCTCAGGCCCAGCAATGGGGCATGACCGTCGAAGATGCCACGATGACCGACGGGCACAGCGAGGAATTCCTATGTGACGGCACACAAAGCATTGATTCCATTGCCGACATGCGCACGGCAAGTGGGCTGGAGGCAATGGAGTACGCGGAACAGCACATGCCGGTATTACGCGACACCATGGATGACCTCACCACCCGCGTCGATTTCTCAGGCATTCGTATTGCCGTCTGCCTGATACTGGAGCCAAAAACCGCGATTCTGCTGCGCAAGCTTAAGGCCGCCGGCGCAATCGTCGGCGTATATTGCGGCCCGGATTCCACGGATCCCCGAGTGGCGGAACAGCTGCGCCGGGAAGGAATCACGGTCGAATCCAGCCGAGCCTGGACCGCGGAACAGGCGCACGAGGCAGCCCTGCGCCTGCTGGACAAGATACAGCCGAACATCATCATCGACGATGGTGCCAGCTTCGCCCGTCTCGCCTCGCTCGAACGCCCCGAGCTCACGGCGAATCTCATTGGAGTGGCCGAGGAAACGACCAGTGGCGTACGCGCGTTCCAGCAGATGCAGGAAGCGGGAGCCCTCACCTACCCGGTCGTAGCCGTTAACGACAGTGTGCTGAAAACCGGATTCGACAACGCCCACGGCACTGGGGAGACATGCGTGACCACCATGCAGCGCATTCTCGGCGAGCATGCATTCGACGGCAAGAACGTCACCGTCATCGGCTACGGCCCGGTCGGCCAAGGCTTCGCACGGCGTATTCGCGCGCTTGGCGCCGAAGTCACCATCTGCGATATCGATCCAGTGGCTTCACTCAAAGCGGTGTTCGACGGCTTCGCCGCACAAGACATTGACGAGGCACTCCCTTGCGCGGATATGGTGGTGTCCGCCACTGGCGTGAGACATACAGTCACACTTGAGCACATGCGCGCAATACACGAGGGCGCGGCGCTCGCAGTGATCGGCGGCATCGCCAACGAAATCGCCTTGGACGAGGTAAGCGACTTCACCCCACAGGTCAACAGGGACACCGCGCAACTCATTGTTCCCGCCGGACCAACGCTCACGCTAATCGCCGACGGCGATGGCGTGAACTACACGGTGGGAGGCGGCAATCCAATCGAGATCATGGATCTGAGCTTCGCCGTACAGGCCAGCGCCGTCGCATATCTTCTGGAACATCGAGGCACACTGGATCACACGCTTATCAGACTTGACGCAGCGACCGACCAGCGCATCGCCGCCAGCGCGCTCAAGGCGCGCGGATACCGAGCCAGCCATGCCGTGGAGGACAACGGCTACGATTGGCGACTGACCAGATTCGCGGAAAACGACCGAGAGAACGCCGACCGATAGCCATAGACACGGCACCGAACACAACGCAGCGAGGAGAATATGACCGACAACACCTGGCCGACCGTCGATACCGAGCTTATCGATGATGTGACACTGTATTCCGCCAAACTCATCATCCCCGTGACGGGCCCCGTCATCATCGATGGCGCAGTTGCCATACATGGCGACCGCGTGGTTCATGTAGGTAAACGCCGCTGGGTGCTGGAGGCGCTGAAGCAGGAAATGACGTTTCACGGCACCATCCGTGAACGGCATTGGGATGGGGTGCTCACCCCCGGATTGGTCAACGCGCACACTCATCTGCAGTACAGCGGCATGGTGCAGGTCGGGCAAGGCACCTACGATCGGTTCCGCGCCTGGGAACTGGCATTCAACGAGGTGTACGCCGAGGCGCAGAAGACCCAGCCATGGAAGCAGTGGGCCGAGGACGGTGCTCGCCAGATGGTCGAATCGGGCACAACGGCCGCCGCAGACATCGTCACCGATTTGGACGCCGCCGGCGCGCTGGCTTCGCAGGGCATGCACGGCATCGCTTATTGGGAGGTAATGGGCTGGCACAATGACGAATGGATGGAAAAGGGCCGCACCGAGCTCATCCGGCAGTTGCGCCGGATGAACGAGGAGCAGTTGCCGAACCTCGGCATCAGCCCGCATGCTCCGTATACGCTGGAGTCCGAACCGTTCGTTGATCTTCCCGACATTGCTCGTCAGCTGAACATGCGACTGCATATCCATCTGGCGGAGACCCCGCTCGAGGCCGGCACTTATCCGCCGGTGCTCACCACTTATTCGGCGTCCGACTGGCGTGACCACGATTGGGAAAGCTACCGGCAGCTCAAGGACGTGGGCAAAGGTGCCTCCGCCATCCAGTTCGTCGATCAGCTTGGCTCGCTTGGCCCGGATGTGCACATTGCACACGGCGTGTGGGCCAATGGCGAGGATCGGCGTATTCTACGTCAGCGCGGCGTGGGCGTGGCCTTGTGCCCCCGATCGAATCGCATTACCAACACCGGCAAAGATGCACCGGTGCGCGAATACCTCGAGGAAGGTAATCTGGTAAGCGTGGGCACCGATTCGCTCTCCAGCACGCCGACCCTCGATCTGCTTGATGACGTGTCGATGCTTTACGACCTGGCCCGCGAACAAGGCTATGCCAGTGACGATCTGACACATCGCCTGATTCGTATGATGACGCTGGGCGGTGCCGCCTCCATGGGTATGCACGTGGGCCGAAACCGCATTGGACAGATCAACGCGGGCGCATTGGCTGATTTCGCGTTCTTCGACATCCCCGTCGACACATCATCTCCGGCCGGCATCGAAGAAACGCTGGAAACACTGGTGAAGCACGGCGCAGGCACGAACCGAGCCACGGTGATATCCGGGCGCGAAGCCTACAACAACGTTTGGTGACACCGCTGACCCGACCTGATATCAAGAAGCCAAAAACCAGCAAACCCGCCAAGAACAGGAGATCTCATTATGAGCGTCGCTTTGCAAGACATGAGTCCATACGCCCGGTCCATAGTGGAACGCCTTGGACTGGAAGCCCACCCCGAAGGCGGCTGGTACACGCGTGACTGGCAATCCCCGCACACAGATGAGGCCTCAGGCCGACCGCTATCGTCACTGATTTACTTCCTGCTGCCCGAGGGAGATGCCAGCACCTGGCATAAGGTCGATGCGGATGAGGTCTGGCTGTGGCATGGCCCGGCATCGGTCAAGCTGGAACTCGGCGGCAGCGGCGAGACTCCGGAATCCGACGAATCCAAGCGAACCGTAATCACCCTGGGTTCCGGCATCACCACCGATCAGGCCGACGTAACCGTATCGGGACATGCGGTCGTACCGGCTGGCGTCTGGCAGCGCACAGTGCCTGGCCAGGGCGATGCGCTGGTTTCCTGTGTGGTCAGTCCGGGATTCGTATTCGACGGCTTCACACTCGAACAGTGAACGCCATTTCGCTCTGCGCCAATATGAGATATTCGTTCGCTTACGCGCCAGATTGCGCGGCTCTAGCCGGCCATAAGCAATGGAGATAACCAGCATCCGAGAATATCGCTGTTTTGTAGTAACCCAATAGCCATACAATTGGCGCGCATGCATCAAGCACGACTTTGAACCGTGTGCATGACGAACACTTGAGGAGAGGAAGCCCATGTTCAATAAGCAACACATCGTCCGTACCATTGCGTCCACCGCCAGCATCCTGGCTCTGTCGTTCACCTCAGCCTGCGGTTCCGGCCAGTCCACCGCATCCAATTCCGCCGATTCGAACGACATCACCCAGCAGACGTACAAACCGGGCAAGCTGACCATCGCCACCGGACAGCCGGCCTACGAGCCGTGGGTTATGAACGACAAGCCGGAAAGCGGTGAGGGCTACGAGGCGGCCGTCGCCTACGCAGTGGCCGACAAGCTCGGTTTCAAGAAGAGCGACGTGGTGTGGACCCGCACCGCATTCGACACCGCCATCGCTCCCGGCGCCAAGGACTGGGATCTCAACATCCAGCAGTTCGGCATCACCAACGAGCGCAAGAAGGCCGTTGACTTCTCGTCCAGCTACTACAACGACAGCCAGTCCGTCGTGGTCAAGAAAGACAGCAAGTTCGCCAACGCCACCAAGGTATCCGATCTGAAGAATGCGACCGTGGGCGTCATGGTCGGCACCCTTGCCTACGACTACGCCAAGGCGAACATCAAGGACGACATCCAGACGTTCAATGATGATGCCGCACTGGCTCAGGCACTTGACGCCGGTCAAATCGACGCACTGGTCACCAGCACCGTGGAATGCGTGTACATGGTGCAGTCCGAGCAGGTCAAGGACGCCAAGGTGCTCGGCCGTCTGCCTGACTCCGAAGACAAGAGCGGCATGGGCATCGTGCTGCCGAAGGATTCCAAGCTAACTGCAGCCGTGACCAAGGCAGTGGATGACCTGAACGCCGACGGCACCATCAAGAAGCTTCAGGACAAGTGGCTGGCCGAGTACACCACCGACCTGACCGAACTGAAGAAGTAAGTGAAGTAGGCTTACATCATAAGGTCACAACACCTTGGCCGGGCGCTGCGGAAATTTTCCTGTGACACCCGGCCATTCCGGCATTCAGGAAGCGAGCGACATTCATCACATGACCGCAGCACCAACCGAAACCACGCAGCACAATGCCCCTGACGGACACGAGGTAAGTCAGGTCGAGCTCAAACGACGCCAATATCGTGTTCATCAGCAAATTCAATCGACGATTACCAGTCTGATCAGCACCATTGTGTTCGTTGTGGTCATCGTCATCGGCCTGAAGCTCTCCCCCGGCTGGCCGCGAGTCAAGGAGACCTTCTTCTCCGGCGAATACTTCGTCAAATCGTTTCCCCATGTGCTTGACGGCCTATGGCTCAACATCCGCGTTCTGCTCGTCGCAGTGGTCGGCGTGGCGATTCTAAGCACGCTGATCGCATTGGTGCGCACCAGCCGCTCCCCTATTCTGTTCCCGCTGCGTATCCTGGCATTGATCTACACGACTGTGATGCGCGGCGTGCCTATTATCGTCGTGCTGTATCTAATCGGTTTCGGCATTCCCGGCCTAGGCTTGTTCGGCCGTATCGATCCCTCGGTACTCGGCACCATTGCAGTGGTAATGGGGTACAGCGCCTACGTCTCCGAGGTGCTGCGTGCCGGTTTTAACGACGTACATCCTTCTCAGCGAGCCTCGGCCCGCTCGTTGGGCCTGACCTCCGGCCAGACGACCCGACTGATCGTCATTCCTCAGGCATTGCGCAAAGTGGCGCCCGCACTGATGAATGACTTCATCTCCATGCAAAAGGACGTCGGCCTGATTTCCGTGCTGGGTGCGGTGGATGCCGTGCGCGCCGCACAGATCGACGTGGCCAGCACCTACAACTTCACGCCGTATGTGGTCGCCAGCCTGCTGTTCATCCTGATGAGCGTGCCGTTCATCCTGCTGAACGACTGGTACACGGAACGTCTGCGTAAGCGCGAACTCAGCGGAGGAACGGTATGAGCGAAATGACCAATATCAACACCGAGGCGAGTGACTCCCCCGTGAGCAACAAGACGGTGCTGCGTCTTGATGACGTGCGCAAATCCTTTGGAAACACGCAGGTGCTGCGTGGCATTTCCTTTGACATTCACCAACATGAGGTGGTGGCTTTGCTGGGGCCTTCCGGTTCGGGCAAATCCACATTGATGAAATGCGTCAACCTGCTTGAGCAGGTCGATGACGGCCAGATTTGGCTGGGCAATACCGATATCACCGACCCGCGTGCCGATCAGGACAAGATTCGCGCACGTATCGGCGTGGTGTTCCAGCAGTTCAACCTCTTCCCCCACATGTCGGTGCTCAGGAACGTGACCCTTGCCGCAATCAAGGTTCACCACTGGAGCAAGGATCGCGCCGAAACCCGCGCTATGGAACTGCTTGAACGCATCGGCATGCGCGATAAAGCCAGCGCCTACCCTGATCAGCTCTCTGGCGGCCAGCAGCAGCGCGTGGCGATTGCGCGCGCACTGATGACCGACCCGGAACTGCTGCTGCTTGACGAGATCACATCTGCTCTTGATCCGATGCTGGTCGGCGAAGTGCTCAACATGGTTGCCGAGTTAAAGGCCCAAGGCACCACAATCCTCATGGCCACGCACGAAATGAGCTTCGCCCACGACGCGGCCGACCGCATCGTACTGCTCCGTCACGGCGTCATCGCCGAGAACGGCACACCCGCCGAGGTGATGGACGAGTCGCAGGATCCCGAGACCATCGAGTTTTTCAGCCATTTCAGGCACTGAGACGAAGCCGAAGAACAAGCACCGGATTCATACGCCGAAAGGCCAAAATACTAAACCACTATTCACACTCCACTGATCTGGTGCTTAAACCGCGTCCGCGAACCCCAACAAGTTTCACCACCACCCCACAACACGCGATGTAGCCGCCGATTGGTAGGGTTGACAGATAGTTAATCCCCTGTTTGAAAAAGGAGCTTTGGCTTGTCGGCTGAACTCGAAGACATTCACGAGGAATGTGGCATCTTCGGCGTGTGGGGCCACCCTGACGCCGCCCGACTCACCTATTTCGGCCTGCACGCGCTGCAGCATCGCGGTCAGGAGGGCGCCGGTATCGTCTCCAACGATAACGGCCATCTGACCGGCCATCGCGGACTCGGCCTGCTCACCCAGGTGTTCAGCGACGAGCGCGAAATCGAACGACTCAAGGGCGATCGCGCCATCGGCCACGTGCGCTACGCCACGGCCGGCTCGGGCACCACGGACAACATCCAACCGTTCATCTTCCGCTTCCACGACGGCGACGTGGCCCTGTGCCACAACGGCAACCTGACGAACTGCCCGTCGCTGCGCCGCAAGCTGGAGGACGAGGGCGCGATCTTCCACTCGAACTCCGATACCGAAGTCCTGATGCACCTCATCCGCCGTTCCCTGCAGCGCACCTTTATGGACAAGCTCAAGGAGGCGCTCAACACCGTGCACGGCGGCTTCGCCTACCTGCTCATGACCGAGGACGCGATGATCGGCGCGCTCGATCCGAACGGCTTCCGTCCGCTCTCCCTCGGCAAGATGAAGAACGGCGCCTACGTGCTCGCCTCCGAGACCTGCGCCCTCGACGTGGTCGGCGCCGAACTGGTGCGCAACATTCGCCCCGGCGAAATCGTGGTGGTCAACGACCACGGCTACAAGATCGTGCAGTACACCAACAACACGCAGCTGGCCATCTGCTCGATGGAATACATCTACTTCGCCCGTCCGGATTCCGACATCTACGGCGTCAACGTGCACTCCGCCCGCAAGCGCATGGGCGCGCGTCTGGCGCAGGAGTCCCCGGTCGAGGCCGATATGGTCATCGGCGTGCCGAACTCCTCCCTGTCCGCCGCGTCCGGCTACGCGGAGGCCGCCGGGCTGCCCAACGAGATGGGCCTGATCAAGAACCAGTACGTGGCCCGTACGTTCATCCAGCCCACACAGGAATTGCGCGAGCAGGGCGTGCGCATGAAGCTGTCCGCCGTGCGTGGCGTGGTCAAGGGCAAGCGCGTGGTCGTCATCGACGATTCGATCGTGCGCGGCACCACCTCCAAGCGCATCGTCCAGTTGCTGCGCGAGGCCGGCGCCGCCGAAGTGCACATGCGCATCAGCTCGCCGCCGCTCAAATACCCGTGCTTCTACGGCATCGACATCTCCACCACCAAGGAACTCATCGCCGCCGAGAAAAGCGTCGAGGAGATCCGCGAATACATCGGTGCCGACTCGCTGGCCTACCTGTCGCTGGACGGTCTGGTCGAATCGATCGGCCTGAACGCCGACGCCCCTTACGGAGGCCTGTGCGTCGCCTACTTCAACGGCGACTACCCCACCGCGCTCGACGACTATGAGACCGACTTCCTGAAATCCCTCACGCCCGAAGACCGCGTGCGCCTGCCCGAATTCGCGCTGTACAAGAGCAAGTACATCGGCAACGAATACAACACCGTGCAGCCGGAAGCCGAATAGCTCACCACCAATCCACTCAATAACAATTCTTTGAACCAGAGGCGCTTGCCTCCCCTCAGTCGGCTTTGCCGACAGCCCCCCCCTCCAGAGGGGAGCCAAAATAAGTAGAAAGGCCAACCAAATGCCAAAAGCATATGAGAACGCCGGCGTGAGCGTCGAAGCCGGGTACGAAGTCGTCAAGCGTATCAAGTCGCACGTGGCCCGCACGAACCGCCCTGGCGTAGTTGGCGGTATCGGCGGTTTCGGCGGTCTGTTCGACCTGGCCTCCCTGGGATACAAGGAGCCGGTTCTCATCTCCGGCACCGACGGCGTGGGCACCAAGCTCATGGTCGCCAAGCTGGCCAACAAGCACAACACCATCGGCATCGACTGCGTGGCCATGTGCGTCAACGACATCGCCGCCCAGGGAGCCGAGCCGTTGTTCTTCCTTGACTACATCGCCTGCGGCAAGAACGACCCGGCACTGCTTGAGCAGGTCGTGGCCGGTGTGGCCGACGGCTGTGTACAGGCCGGTTCCGCGCTGGTCGGCGGCGAAACCGCCGAAATGCCGGGCATGTACGACGAGGACGAGTACGATCTCGCCGGATTCTCGGTCGGCGTTGCCGAAAAGTCCGCCATCGTGGACGGTTCCACCATCGTTGAAGGCGACGTGCTCATCGGCCTGCCCTCCACTGGCGTACACTCCAACGGCTTCTCCCTGGTGCGCAAGGCCCTGTTCGAGCAGGCTGGCTACACCGTGGACACCAAGCTCGACGAGCTGGGCGGCGAAAAGCTCGGCGACGTGTTGCTCACCCCCACCAAGATCTACGTCAAGGCCCTCTCCCCGCTGTTCAAGGCGGGCGTGGTCAAGGGCGTGGCCCACATCACTGGCGGCGGCTTCATCGAGAACATCCCGCGCATGATCCCGGACGGCCTGGCCGCCGAGATCGAGCTCGGCACCTGGCCTGTGCTCCCGATCTTCGACGTGCTGGAGAAGGCTGGCAACATCGATCACAAGGAGATGTACAACATCTTCAACATGGGCATCGGCATGGTGCTGGCCATCGACCCCGCTCGCAAGGACGAGGCGCTGAAGCTGCTCGCCGACAACAACGAGCCCGCCTACGTGCTCGGCCAGATCACTGCCGACACCACCGGCACGCAAATCGTACTGAAGTAACTCGCTTTCCGCAGGAAAGGAACAACATGGGTCAGAAAGTATTGGTTATCGGCTCCGGTGCGCGTGAGCACACCATTGCCTACACGCTGCTCAAGGCACCGAGCATTGACGAAGTCACCGTGGCTCCCGGCAACCCGGGCATGCTCAAGGACGGCATCCATACCACGCAACTGAGCCAGTCGAACCACGCCGCACTTATCGAATTCGTGAAGAATAATGGCTATGACTGGGTATTCGTAGGCCCGGAAGTCCCGCTGATCGAAGGCATCGTGGACGATTTCGCCGCCGCGGGCATCAAGGCGTTCGGCCCCTCCAAGGCCGCCGCCCAGATTGAAGGCTCCAAGAACTTCGCCAAGCAGCTCATGGAGCGTCATAACATCCCGACCGCCCACTACCAGACCTTCATCGACCTGGAGATGGCGCAGGCATACGTGCACGAGCATGGCGCACCGATCGTCATCAAGGCCGACGGACTGGCCGCCGGCAAGGGCGTGACCGTGGCCATGGACGAGCACACCGCCCAGCGCGCGCTCGAGGACATCTTCATCGACCACCGCTTCGGCGTCGCCGGCGCCAAGGTCGTCATCGAGGATTTCCTGGAAGGTCAGGAGTTCTCCCTGATGAGTTTCGTCAACGGCACCGATTTCTGGCCGATGCCGATCTCGCAGGATCACAAGCGCGCCCATGACGGCGACGAGGGCCCGAACACCGGCGGCATGGGTGCCTACAGCCCGGTGCCGCAGATTCCGCAGTCCGTGATCGACGAGGCCATCGAGAAAATCGTGCGCCCCACCGTCGAAGGCATGGCCGAGGAAGGCACGCCGTTCACCGGCATCCTGTACGCCGGCCTGATCGCCACCGCCGACGGCCCGAAGGTCATCGAATTCAACGCCCGTTTCGGCGACCCGGAAACCGAAGTCGTGCTCCCGAAGCTCACCTCCGACCTCGGTGCCGGCATCTCCGCCATGCTCAACGGCGAAACCCCCGAATTCACGTGGAATGAGTCCAACGCCACCCTCGGCGTGGTCATCGCCTCCAACGGCTACCCGGAGAATGTCATCAAGGGTGCCCGTGTGCCCGAAATCGAGGTCGACGAGAATTCGCATGTCTACTATGCCGGCGTCACCTCCGACGACAAGGGTGGTCTGATTGCCAACTCCGGCCGTGTCCTGCTCGTCGAAACCTCCGCCCCGGACATCAAGTCCGCCCAAGACAAGGTCTACGCGATCATCGACAAGCTCGAGCTGCGCGGACTGTTCTACCGCCACGACATCGGCTTCAAAGCCCTGAAGTAACAGAAGCGTCGCATCTGCCGCATATTTTTGTCCCGGTGGCCATGTCAATCGATTGACGTGGCTACCGGGCCAGATTTTTCTGTCCTGGTAGCCGATTTCGGCTCTTTTTCGCAAACCAGGACAGTTGAACACCTCGAATATAGGAATATTTGGAATTCCCTTCCATGCAAAACCGCACTATTCCGCCATTTTCGTAATACGCGGACGATACTTTCGGCGTCAGTTTTGTCCCGGTAAGCAGAAAATGACTCGAAATCAAATACCAGGACAGAAAAATCTGGCCCGGTACACGAATCAATCGATTGACGTGGCTGCCGGGACAGCGAACGTCACTATGACAACGCCATCACCCAATATCAGCGAGCGATATCACGCTAGCTGAATTTGGCGATGATGTTGAACAGTTTGGCCTTGGCTTCATTGAAGGGCGGGTACACGAGGCGCAGAGTGTCGGGGAACTGCGGCTTGGTAACCACGGTTTTGACGTGGCTGAACGTGCGGAAGCCTTCTTTGCCGCGGTAGGCGCCGATACCGGAATCGCCCACACCGCCGAACGGCAGTCGGCTGGAAAGCAGATGGCCCAACGGCAGCGAGTATCCAAGAGCACCGGAACTGGTCTGACGTTCGAAAGTCAGCCGCACCTCGTGATCGCGCGAGAACACGTACGCGGTCAACGGTCGAGAGCGCTTGTTGATGAATCGGATTGCGGACTCGGCATCCTCGACCACCAGAATCGGCAGAATCGGCCCGAAAATCTCCTCCTTCATTACCGGCGCATCTGGCGACGTGCCGTACAGTACGGTGGGCGCGATATATCGGGCGGCGCGATCGACCTTGCCGCCGCAAACGATTCGACCGGCCGGGTCGAACACGCCGGGCACCTTGT
>OAVE01000358.1_pt1 | contig 19341 bp, 21 predicted proteins | sample 1476361 | NCBI WGS metagenome assembly OAVE01 (sample SAMEA2580078, study PRJEB22360) | human gut metagenome | biome: human gut; feature: human-associated habitat; material: faeces | place: Denmark | collected 2008/2010
AAAACAAACTCCCGCCGCGGCCATTTCCGACCAAAACCCCTGCCGCCACTATGGCGGCTATCAGTAAAGTCTTTTTCATAATCTTGCCATTAGCGCAAAGGAAATTGTTAATGATGGTCAATTATTGACCTTGACGTACAATAATTTTCGATATCCAAACTAACCCCCTATAGTGTGACATGCAAGATAGCTGCTCTCCAGGACATGCCAAATGAGTGGAAAGATCAGTACCGTAAGGGAGAGCGACGGAGGACTTTACTTTTGCTGCGGGATAAGCGTCCAGCGGATGGTTTCCATCAGAAGTTGATAGTGCACAGACGGGCTTTTATCCAGCCGCAAACCCTTCTCCCAGCATTCATCCGAAAATTTTTCCGCTTCATTACCGTTACGCTCTATAGGCAGTGGAAAAAAGAGCGCGTATGGTATCTGGACACACTATAGCACCCTCGCGGATCAATGATGGAGTCGCATAAACAGGAACTATTGTTTTTTACAGATGATAAAAATATTCAAATCTGGCATGAACCAGGCATCAACAACCTGAAATTAATACTGAATAGGGAACAGGGATTATGAGTTTTTTTCTTAAATCATTAGCCGCAGGTGTTTTTACGATAGCCAGCTTCAGTGTTGGGGCTACAACTGCTCCTGTTTTAGACACAACGCCACAGATGGCCTATGAGGATATCTCTCGCTCCTTAACTGAATTGCAGCCGATTACGTTTCAGTCTGGAGTGGAAAAGTATAAAATATTAGTTTTTGTAGATAATCAATGTGTTTATTGCAGCTATGTTGTAAAAAACATCAAGAAATACACTGATGCAGGGCTGACTATGTCATTTCTGACGGTGGTTCCATCATCCATCAAAGACTCAGTCATTGAAGATATGGGACGAGTATGGTGTGCATCAGATCGTCAGAAAAGTTTTCAAAATGCGATGGCCGGTTTTTTGCCAGACAATGATAGCTCAGAAAAATGTAAAAATCTGGTGATTAAACAATCTGAACTTGCTGATAGACTGGGCGTTACAGTAACTCCTGCTATGGTAGTGCTGGAGCCGTCTGTGCATACTTTCCTGGGTAGTGTTTCTCCAGATAAAATTCTCTCTGAACTCCAGTAAAAGGACTAAGCGAATGGTTACCTGGAGATGAAAACTGGAGTTTCACATGAATTTAAGAGCGTTCTCAGCCCCCATACTCACCCTGGTGCTACTTATAACAGCCTGTTCAAACCATACTCAAAAAACAAACGTCAGGGTAATGCCCGGCAACGATAAATCAGCGGAAGTTGATGATCTTTTAGGTAACCTAGGGTCTCCAACATTTCCCCCGGAGCATTCAAAAATAGTCGTATATGCAGCACAAATACGGAATGCCATTGTTGCCGAAATGTACGAACCCGATGCGTATAAAGGAAAAACCTGCTCTATTCGTATCTATCTTCAGCCTGATGGTTCAGTGAACAGTGCGACAGCAAAAGAGGGTGATGCAAAATTGTGTAAAGCAGCCATTTCAGCGATTACACGAGCGAAAATACCCGCCGCACCAGATAACGAAACATATCAGAGGGTCAAAAATGCCGCTCTTGATTTCAGACTATAGAAATGAAGTTTGAGGTGGTTATTGAGGAAATGCCCTATTGTGATCTATCCGTAATCCGTTTTTTCATCGCAAAGGTCGGGTTGTTGCAGCGACACTGATATGTCGCTGCAAGCTTTGCGATCTCAATGTAATTGACTGATATTTAACATAAAACGCATTATCGGTACTTTGAAGTGTATAGCATTTGCTATACGTTCGTGTTGTGTTATTCTTGTATATCAATTGCTATACAAGAGAGGTGTGTATGAAATCAGATGTTCAACTCAACCTAAGAGCTAAAGAGTCTCAGAGAGCACTCATCGATGCTGCTGCAGAGATCCTTCATAAATCGCGAACCGACTTTATCCTGGAGATGGCCTGCAAGGCTGCGGAGAATGTGATCCTTGATCGCCGTGTTTTCAATTTTAACGACGAACAGTATGCAGAGTTCATCGATATGCTCGATGCACCAGTCGAGGATGAGCCCGCCATTAATAAACTACTGGCAAGGAAACCTCAGTGGGACGTATAACCACGCCCGAGCCGTTATCCAGCTCTCATCAGCTGGCTGAGTTCGTCAGTGGAGAGACAGTCCTCGATGAATGGCTAAAACAGAGAGGTTTAAAAAATCAAGCTCTTGGCGCTGCCCGAACGTTCGTTGTTTGCAAGACGGGTACGAAGAAAGTAGCTGGTTTTTACTCTTTGGCCACCGGTAGCGTTAACCATACGGAAGCTACAGGCAGTCTTCGGCGTAACATGCCAGATCCTATACCGGTGATTATACTCGCTCGCCTGGCGGTAGATGTCTCATTGCACGGAAAAGGGGTTGGTGCCGATTTACTCCACGATGCAGTTCTACGGTGTTATCGCGTAGCTGAGAACATTGGCGTTCGTGCGATAATGGTTCATGCGCTTACTGAAGAAGCCAAAGGTTTCTATGCTCACCATGGATTTAAGGCATCACAAACTCATGAGAGGACTCTGTTTCTAAAGCTTCCATGACTGGTTGCTGGAGTGGGAAAGTAGCAGGCCACTGCCTCAACATATTGATTTTTATTTCGTTTATTATTGAATTTAACATAATCTTTGTTATCCGCACTGATGTTGTTAGAACCATTTAGTAATGTCACTTTTTATCCAGATAGAAACGTCACCTTAGAGTAAGCTAAACTGAATGCAATTCTAAGGGACTCAACGGATGTTGGTGACCATGTCAGATAAAGAGATTCATCGCTTGCCAGTTATACAGGCTGTTTGTGAGAAGCGCCTACGCCGTCGCGATGCAGCGTCACAGCTTGGCATCTCAGAACGTCAGGCGCAACGGCTTATCAATCGTTACCGGGTTTCTGGTGCTGAAGGACTTGTCAGCCGCAAACGCGGTCATCCCAGCAACCGTCGGTTGACCGAATCTCTCAAACTACGCGTACTCACGCTGATACGTGAAAACTACAGCGACTTTGGACCTACACTGGCCGCAGAAAAACTCAGAGAGCGTCATGATATCCGGCTTTCAATCGAGACTGTCCGCAACTGGATGACATCGGACGGACTCTGGGTTCCGCATGCTCGTCGCAAGTCACGGGTTTATCAACCCCGACATCGGCGTGATTGCCTGGGTGAACTTATCCAGATCGACGGCTCCCACCATGACTGGTTTGAAGGCCGTGCGCCAAAATGCTGCCTTCTGGTATTTATCGATGATGCCACCGGCCGCCTGATGCATTTGCGGTTCAGCGAGTCAGAAACAGCCTTTGACTACATGCTGGCAACCCGGGAATACATTGAGCAGCATGGGAAACCGGTATCGCTGTACAGTGACAAACACGCAATATTTCGCGTCAGTGGTCCGGAGAACCGCAATACCACCGTTACCCAGTTCGGACGTGTGCTCTATGACCTGGCAATCGAGCTTATATGTGCCAACAGCTCTGAAGCTAAAGGCCGCGTGGAACGTGCGAATCAGACTCTTCAGGATCGACTGATCAAAGAAATGCGTCTGGAAGGTATTACCGGCATTGAGGCTGCAAATGCCTGGCTTGCCACTTTCATTGCAGACTTTAACCGCCGATTCTCACGTCCGGCCAGGTTCCCGAAAGATTTGCATCGACCGGTGCAGGAAAGTCCCGGTGAGTTAAGAGACATCTTTGCCTGGCATGATGTTCGTACCGTGTCGAAATCACTGACATTCCAGTACGATAAGATCCTTTATCTCATGGACCCAACAGAAGAAAATAGCCGTCTTGCCGGTGAAAAAATTAAAGTACTGGATTATCCCGATGGCACCCTCGCCTTCCACTATGGGCACCGGAGCCTTAAGTGCCAGGCATTTGATAAGCTGGCCTGCGTCGACCAGGGGCAGATTGTTGATAACAAACGTCTCGGGACAGTACTCAGACTGGCTCAGGTAAAACAGGATGAGCGGGAAAGCGAAGGCAAACGGGAACGAAGCAAAAAATCGCCCAGCCGTAAGGCTCAGGTGCGCGTCCAGGAACAGCTCCGGGCTATCAATCCCGTTCTGGCAGACCCGAGCTTGTTTGTGGCAAGTTCAAAGCGATAGAATCGACCATCAGTGCTGCAAAGTACCGGAACAGTGAGCCCCAAAAGGATCCTTGAGATGATTAAATTCCCGACTAAAAAGCGCGTTGATTTGTATAAAAATGCTGTCAGTTCTGAGCAATTACATCTGGATCTGGCTGCGGCTCAGGAGTTCATGTTCGATGCCTGGGAAACTGATGACCTGGACGTTGTGCTGAAACTCATCAGAAAAGCTATCAAGAAATCCCCGCTCTGTGCTGACGCATACTCATTCTACTGCGAGTTATCTCAAGAACCTCCTGAGTCAAAAATCGGGAATCTGGAGACGGCTTTGTACGCAGCCAGCATTGCTCTTGGCGAGGATTTTCAGGAGTTCGCAGGACGTTTCTGGGGATTTGTCGAAACACGTCCATATATGAGAGCAAAAGCAGCTTTGGCTGAGGCCTTATGGGAGTCAGGTAATTTTTATCCGGCTATGGCTCACTGCCGCGAAATGCTGAAGCTAAACCCGAACGATAACCAGGGGATCCGTCATTTATTAACTGGCTATTATCTCGAACTGGAAATGGTGGACGAGCTGACCTTACTACTGGATGATTATTCAGAAGATGTGTGCCCGTATCTTCAGTATACACGCGCCCTTCTCGCCTACAGACAGTCATCCCCTGATGCCGGTGATATCGCAAGAATTGCGATTGATTCTAATGGACACATCCCCGGCTTGTTATCGAAGCGCAGATTGCAACCAAAGTCTAACAGTGGATATATTACGTTAGGTGAAATGGATGAAGCCATATATTACGTGAATAATAATTTAAAATCCTGGATTCGCACCCCTGGTGCAATTGAATGGATTGTCAAACACTCATCTAATTTAATATAAGGATTAATTTTTAATGTTTAATCTAATTATGGGCGGAGAACCTGACTATTTTGAACATTGGCCCATGTATGAAAAGGTTAATGGTAGTTGTGACTTCCCAATCTCCCGCATGTTAGAAGGCACCTCTGAGGACATCCGACTGAAGTTAACCCCTTTGAATGACAAGGCACTATCTTATATTGAGAAATTACCTACGTTATTCATGTCAGAGCTTTATTCCAGAAATGGTGTTGAGTACATAACTCTTCGGCTTGGTGTTATATCAAATCTACGAACAGTTAACAAAAACGTTGAGTTTTATTTCCAAATCACTCATTCACAAGATGATGTGGTCGTGATAGACAAAGAGTTATATCAAACAGTTTTAGAATTAGGTTCATATGGATTGAAACGTACTTACTGGGGAATAAAGGCTCGCGATTTAAATCAAACGCTAGCCCTTCTAAATATAACAACAAGAAGCATGCCACTCCCTCCTGCCGAAGCACTTCCCGATGAAATCGATAATTACCCAATAATTGATAATGTTCAAAGTTTCATGGCGTGTGTTTTAGAACAAGAACATAAAGAAGATGAAGAGATCTTTTATCGCGGACATTCTGATGTGTCTTATGAGTTGGCGCCATCTGTTTTCAGGAAAAACAAAAAAGGTAACTTTAAGCATTTACACAATGAATCAAGCTTAGTCCGTGAAGCCCTAACAGCAAGGCCAGCTGAGTTTGTTGACGACAAAACAATGCTGGACAAGTTAGTAAGAATGCAACATTACGGACTACCAACTCGCTTGTTGGATATAACATCAAATCCTCTTATCGCACTCTATTTTGCTTGTTGTGATATTAATAATAATGAACCAGATAATGATATTAATGGGCATGTGATTATTTTCAAAACAAAAAGAGAACGTATAAAGTTTTTTGACTCTGATACAGTAAGTTGCATCTCAAATATATCAATGCTTAGCCAAACACTGAAAGATCAGCTGGATTGCAAAATGGACAGGGATGCTTTCAACAAAATTGAAGCTTGTCAAAAACTCATACATTACATTAAGGATGAAAAACCTTATTTTAAAGATGTAATTATACCAACAGATTTGGAAAGGTTAATCTTTGTTAAAGGACGAAATAACAATGAAAGAATGTCATCTCAGTCAGGTGCATTCTTATTGTTCGGGAATAATGCTGTTTATCCCGATTTAGTATCAAACCCTGATGATGCTATGCAAGAGTTTAAAGTCGAAAAGATAGTGATCAGAAACAAAGCTAGAATCCTGAAGGAACTCGCAAGGCTAAACATTACAGATGCGACTGTCTATCAGGGTATGGAAAGGACAATGAAACTAATTGCGGCCCAATTTTCCGCAGGAGATTGATCTTCATGGGTATTTTTGGCACACTAACCTGCCGGTATCGGGCATTGATCCCTTGGATGCCAGGCCTGATGTGTGTCGGACAGAGGCTGGTTGTCGATAACTACAAACGGCTCGTGACAGTACTGAGACTTTCTCAGGTAAAACAAGATGAGCAGGAAAAGGAATGAAGCAAAAAATCGCCCAGTCGTTAAGTATAATTTGAATGTAAAAATATAAAACAAGGAATTGAGAATGAACCCCATTACTTTGAGTGAAATGAGTGATGAATCTGAAGAAGTAAAAATAATTTCTTCATATGAACCTCAAGATGATGAGATTGCGATCGTTTTTGATAGCTCAAAAATAACTGGAGGTAATGCACTGGATTTTTTCCAGTTCACCAAGCACTCACATTCTAATGTTAAAGTGTACGGAGACCCCAATGGTGTTTCGTACCTGCAATTAAACAGTATAACGTTAACGTTAGGTACATTTTTTGCCACATCAATAATGGTACCTTTTTTAGTAAATCTTATTTCAAATTATATTCAGAAGAAAATTGATAACTTTGGGACTAGAGATATAGACGTTCAAGTCTCTATAATTAAAAAAGCTAAATCTGGGAAGCATGTAAAATACACTGTTTCTGGCAAAGTAGAAGATGTTTTAAAAGTAATTAATAAAATTAAATAAGATTACATATGGATATTCACGGAAAATTAAAGGGCTGGATGAGTATTACTCAAGAAGATGGTGCTATTCTTGATTATCTTAATGCCGAGTTAATAAAGTCTCAATTCTTGAGTTTAAATAATGAGTCAAACAGATTGTTTTTATACAAAACAATTCTACAGGCTCATTTAAAATACATTCAAGTTATTAATCTACTAACAAGAGGTGATTTTTATGAAGCGTGGGTAGAACTTGAAAGAATAGAAATAGATTTAATACACATCAAAGAAAATAATGAGTATCTGCCTGAAATTAATTTGTATGGTGTTAACTTCTTAGCCAGAATGGTATGTAATTGGCAGGCTTTATTCCCATATAAACTCTTCGGTAGTTCTCGTGAAATAATAAAAGAAGTGAAATGCTCAGTATGTAATACAACTCGTGGTTTTATTAATGATTGCGGTCATGTTAAAAACAAACTTTACAATGGAGTTCTTTGCTTTGATGAAGTGACCGATTTTGAATTAATTTCTTATGACGTAGTTAGTAATCCCGTTAACAAATATAGCGTTTTTTTCTCTAGTGATGGTGATAATTATAACTATTCAACTTTAATTAATGTTGTCAAGTATATACAATCCCCACATCAAATTTTCAATATTTCAACTTGGAAATATAAGGCGAAAGAACATGACGGAGTATTATCACCAGAAAATATTTGTCCATGTGGAGACTCTTTCAAAAAATATGCAGATTGTTGTCTGTCACGTAATGGTATTTATTACAAACAGATAGACATTTGGTTTCCACTTCCGTTGGATATAGAACCCATTTAGAACCAGAAATGCAATGATTGAAGGTCCCGTTGATACGGATGTCTTCTCGTTAAGATTATTTAGTTATGCGTATTATTCCAGTCATACATATTTAACTTTTGTTTTATGAATTGGTTTAGTGGGATAACGCAGCAGTCACATTAATATGTGTTGATGAAAATGACATAGGCTGAAAGTGCCCTTTCTATCTTGCAGAAAGAGGTGACATTTTAAAACTGCATTGACAGATGTTGTAATGGCTCAATAGTAATGTCCGCCTGTGGCTCAATTCAGATGTCCGCGCTATGGTAAGCTTCACTGGTCCGTTTAAACTACCGGGAGGCATATCATGAGCGCAGAAAGCTCAGGAGTGTTTACTTTGAAAGAGATCAACCGGATCAAGATTATACAGGACGTCATTGAACGTCGCATCACAACGCGCCGTGCGGCCGAGCACCTCGGTATCAGCGACAGGCAATGCCGCAGACTTCTTGCCCGTTACCGTGAAGGGGGACCGCTTGGTATGGCCAGCAGACGATGTGGCATGCGTGGTAACCGCCAGTTGCCACCCGGGCTCGCAGATCAGGCTCTGGAACTGATCAAGACGCGTTATGCTGATTTCGGTCCGACTCTGGCGCGTGAAAAGCTCGAAGAACTCCACGGACTGTTTCTTGGCAAAGAAACTGTCCGGCGCATCATGGTGCGGGCTGGGGCTTATGGGTTCCCCGTAAACAACGTGCCGCAAGGATCCCTCAACCACGGTACCGGCGTCCGTGTACTGGTGAGCTGATACAAATAGATGGCTGTGATCACGACTGGTTTGAAGGCCGTGGCCCGGCCTGCACCGCGCTGGTCTATGTTGATGATGCAACCAGCAAACTGATGGAACTGTTGTTTGTTAAATCGGAGTCCACGTTTTCTTACTTCGAAGCCACGCGGCGCTATATCGATAAGCATGGTAAACCGCTGGCACTGTACAGCGATAAAGCCGGTGTTTTTCGTGTTAACAATAAACACGCCACAGGCGGAGACGGGCATACTCAGTTTGGGCGAGCCATGCATGAACTGAACATCCAGACTATCTGTGCAGAAACCAGTCCCGCCAAAGGGCGTGTAGAACGAGCTCACCTCACTTTACAGGATCGTCTGGTCAAAGAGCTGCGGTTACAGGGCATTTGTTCAATGGAGGCTGCAAATGACTTCGCTGAGGCCTATATGGCTGACTATAACCGCCGTTTTGGCAAAGTACCGCGACATGATTTTGACGTACACCGTGCTGTAGAACATGATGAGGACCTGGGGCTTATTTTCACTGTTCGTGAAAAACGTAAAGTCTCAAAATCGTTGACGATACAATATGATAAAATGTTGTACCTGATTGAAGACAGCGAACTGAGTCGCCGTGCAATAGGTAAATATATCGATGTGTATCACTATCCTGATGGCAGAAAAGAGCTGCGCCTGAACGGTACGCTACTTCCCTACTCTACCTACGACCGACTGTCAGAAATCGACCAGGGCGCGATTGTCGATAACAAGCGTCTTGGCCGAACCCTGGAGTTTATCAGTCTGGTGCAGAGCAAGCGGGATAACACGCGCTCTCAGTCAATTCCCGCTGGAGATGGCCCTTCCCGACGACGGCCAAAGCAGGAAGGGAAGAAATCCCAGCGCTCACTGGATAATGATGACATGCTCGAAGCACTCAAACAGCTTCAGTCACGTTCATAGGACATTTTTGGTAAAAGAGCCCGCTGATGGTACTCACTGGCCGGACAGTGGTTGCTCACCAGTTGATATTGTCCGGCCAGACCCATGATGTATTATTCATTTCGTTCAGCATCTTTATGTCCTGCTTTTCACAGGCATACTTACCCCATAATGAATGAAAAGAACGAACAATACTGATTAACTGCTTTTTTCTTTGCTCCGGAGATAAGCTGATAAAATAGCAGCACCTGCTGTCAATATTATCCTCAATGAAATTAAAATCAGAGTCTGATGCATATTTTACTGTTAGCATAATATCATTCGACGTTGTTCTCTCAGACTCTGTTAATGCTGATTCTATCAGGTATTCAAAGGCATACATGACAGACAGCTGGTTTTTGTCTGTCTGAATATAACCCATTGAGTTTCTGAGTATTGAGGACTGTACCAGGACCAGAGGCCATAAAAGCTCAACACCATAAAGCTTATATGTATCATGTTGATCATACTGATGTTGCTCAACACGACGATTACCTTCCCGTGCTTTACGAATATCATAGGCAAGGGATAACATAAATCCGTCTTTAACTTTAATCAGTGGGCTTTCATCCACGATGTAATGAATGAGTTCATGTAATTCATTCAGGGCTTCTGAATCTCCCCACAGTATAAAACCTGCATTGTTCGGCGTTAACTCGTATCGAAGCATGGGCTCAATCATCCTGTTGTTTCAGTCGGAGGAAAGTCTATCAGTAAAGAGAATGAGAGATCAAAGTGGTCATTTTAATTGAGCCGGATAACGGACATTTCAATTGAGCTTTGACACGTGGTGTAACAACAAAGTTGTGATATTTGCCTATGGCAAATTAAGATATACGGCGTGTCCAGGAGACGTACCGGGCGTGCGTTATCTGAATCCAGGTCCCTTAAGTGTCTCACACACTGAAGCTGGCAGATTACCAGATCCATATTTATTCGAACAGTCGTTTTCATCCTTAACAAATTGAACTACAGCCATCAGCATCAGAGATGCAATTAGGCCGGGAGTTCCCCCCTTAAAAGCATCTTTAACTTTTCTTTCTTTTTTATAACCCTGAATGCAAAAGAATATATCAGCTGACACAGCGGCATCAGCGGCAATTTGTTCAGCTTCCTTACCCGAAACGTCCTGTTTCATCCACTCCCGGGCGGCGTCAGGTATCAGGACAAGCGGGCGCCGGTCATGGATATCAGCGAGACCTTTATCAGCCGCGGCCGTGACAATCAGAAACCCTTCCTCCTCATCACCACGCTCAAACGGAGTGCTTCCGATCACGGCCATGAGGATTGGCTGGCCGTCTTTACGATGGATGAAATTTCGTCCAGCGTGGCCGACAGTTCTCGCCTGCAGCACACGGCATCTGACCGACATATTTTCCACCGCTCCCGGGTTGCTGTCTGTGCAGCGGTGCTGTCGCCCTTTCTTCCCAGCCCCTGGCTTACCCTTTCTTCACGGGCGGGGAAGTTAACCCAGGGTCAGGATAGTAGGCAACGGTGGTAAAAATGAAGCGTAGCATTACAGACGTTTTATACCGTTTTGCTGCCGCGGCGGGACGAGCGGACAGCTGTGGAGCTTCCCTTCGCTCATCGCTCTAAATGATCAGCTCGACCAGTTAATCCCTTGTTATAAACGGCGTCGAATAGCCATACACAACCCTACCGTTACCTACCATCATCAGAACATTGTTTAGGTAATGATGGCTTTCGATTTCGAGCGCGAAACACTAAAATTTAACAATTTTTTAAAAACATAATGATCTTTATCACACATTTCGTTTTCTTTAGTTTTCGATTCCGCGCGAATTCGCTAGTCTTCATCGATAATACTTAAGCTAAGCACTATTATAGAAAATGTCATACCAAATGTTTTTTCATAAATTTAACAAAAGAGGTAAAAACTGTGTCTATTAAAGAAATAAGCTTTCTTTCATCAAATAATCGAGATTCTGTCCAAGCTTGGAAATATACCCCTCTTGGAAAACCCAGAGGAATTATTCAGTTGATCCATGGTTTTGGTGAACACTCCAGAAGATATTTACACATGATCTCAACATTTAATGATGCTGGATTTATTGTTTACGCTGATGACCATATCGGACATGGCAAAACAGCCTTAGGAAATAATACATTTGGTGACCCGGGAAATACGGGGGGATTTATGACCTATCTGCAAGATGAACGTAGACTCCATGATATTGCAGTCGGTGAACATCCTGAATTACCTTATTTTATTTTTGGACATAGTTGGGGCTCTATGCTGGCGAGGGGCTATGCGGCTAATTTTGGCGAGGACATTACTGGTTTGATGCTCTGTGGCATTTGTGCCCAAATGGAAGGTTGTATTATCGAGTTTCGAAAGAAAGATTTAGCTGAAGAAATTAAGAATGGTAAAGGTTTAAATAAAGATGATGGTACATGGTTTAATCGTGTATTTCTGAATATGACACAACGTATAGAAAATTCATATTCAGAAGCTGATTGGATTGCCAATGACCCAGACGTGTTAGAAGATCATGCAAATGATCCATTTAACTGTATGCAACCTACTCTCCAGCTTTTATCTGATCTTGTTGATTTACATGGCTATATATCTAAACCAGAATGGGCATTAAAAATCCCATCGCAACTGCCATGTTATCTTATTTCTGGTAGCGAGGATCCTTGTGGGAATTTTGGGGAAGGAACCTATCATGTAGCTAATGAACTAGTAAAAAGTGGAAATCGCGATGTAATGGTGAAAGTTTATCCAGGATATCGACATGAGATTCATAATGAAAGAAGTATCAGGGGAGAAGTTGAGCAAGGCTTAGTTGATTTTATAAATTCCTGTATTGCTAAAACAAGTAAAAATCCTTCCAAGAAGGTTAGCTAAATGAACAAAATGAATGTTACCAACAAAGTTGGAAATATAATCACGGATTTTATTACAAACGCTTTCTTACCTTTTATAAATATTCTTGCTGCTGCAGGGATTTTAAAGGGAATTCTGCTAATATCATCTCTGGTTAATATCATTCATGCCAATTCTGATATCTATAAAGTATTAGATTCAATATCTAATGCAATGTTTTATTTTTTACCTGTTTTCCTGGCAATGAATGGTGATGCCTCTAATTAGTTGAATCTGATGTATAATGCGGGCTTTTGAGGTTCTTTCATGGCCAGCGTTAACATTCATTGTCCTCGTTGTCAGTCTGCACAGGTCTACCGCCATGGTCAGAACCCTAAAGGCCATGACAGATTTCGCTGCCGTGACTGCCACCGCGTTTTTCAGCTCACTTACACTTATGAGGCCCGTAAGCCGGGCATTAAAGAGCTGATCACTGAAATGGCCTTCAATGGCGCCGGGGTTCGCGATACCGCCAGAACACTGAAAATTGGCATTAACACCGTCATCCGGACTTTAAAAAACTCACGCCAAAGCGAATAACGTCTTCGCCCGTTGCTCATGCTGATGTGGCGCTTATCTGCGAACTTGATGAGCAATGGAGTTTCGTTGGCAGTAAAGCCCGGCAACACTGGCTCTGGTACGCGTATAACACCAAAACAGGGGGTGTACTGGCCTATACTTTTGGTCCCCGTACCGATGAAACCTGCCGGGAACTACTGGCACTGCTTACGCCATTCAACATCGGCATGATCACCAGCGACGACTGGGGCAGCTATGGCCGGGAGGTGCCGAAGGATAAGCATCTGACCGGAAAAATATTCACCCAACGGATTGAGCGCAATAACCTGACGCTGCGCACCCGCATTAAGCGCTTGGCTCGTAAAACAATCTGCTTCTCGCGTTCAGTAGAGATCCACGAAAAAGTCATCGGGACGTTTATTGAAAAACACATGTTCTACTAATTGGAAGCATCACCCAATCCTTGTAACATCAGGATGATCCTGGTGTCAGTGAAAATACGAAATCAACACGTTGGTATCATTACCCACCTGTGAACTGACGTCGGCATTTTGAATCTCACTTCGGCGTGCCCCCTCCGAATGGCGCAAAACATTTCGTGGTATGGCATGATAGCACCCGAAGAGAGTCAATTCAGGGTGGTAAATGTGAAACCAGTAACGCTATACGATGTCGCAGAGTATGCCGGTGTCTCTTATCAGACCGTTTCCCGCGTGGTGAACCAGGCCAGCCACGTCTCTGCGAAAACGCGGGAAAAGGTGGAAGCGGCGATGGCGCAGCTGAACTACATTCCCAACCGCGTGGCACAACAACTGGCGGGCAAACAGTCGTTGCTGATTGGCGTTGCTACCTCCAGTCTGGCCCTGCACGCGCCGTCGCAAATTGTCGCGGCGATTAAATCTCGCGCCGATCAACTGGGTGCCAGCGTGGTGGTGTCGATGGTAGAACGAAGCAGCGTCGAAGCCTGTAAAGCGGCGGTACATAACCTTCTCGCGCAACGCGTCAGTGGTCTGATCATTAACTATCCGCTGGATGACGAGGATGCCATTGCTGTGGAAGCTGCCTGCGCTAATGTTCCGGCCCTATTTCTTGATGTCTCTGACCAGACTCCCATCAACAGTATTATTTTTTCCCATGAAGACGGTACGCGACTGGGCGTGGAGCATCTGATCGCATTGGGTCACCAGCAAATCGCGTTGTTAGCCGGTCCATTAAGTTCTGTCTCGGCGCGTCTGCGTCTGGCGGACTGGCATAAATATCTCACACGCAATCAAATTCATCCGATAGCGGAACGGGAAGGCGACTGGAGTGCCATGTCCGGTTTTCAACAAACTATGCAAATGCTGAATGAGGGCATCGTTCCCACTGCGATGCTGGTTGCCAACGATCAGATGGCGCTGGGCGCAATGCGCGCTATTACCGAGTCCGGGCTGCGAGTTGGTGCGGATATCTCGGTAGTGGGATACGACGATACCGAAGACAGCTCGTGTTATATCCCGCCGTTAACCACCATCAAACAGGATTTTCGCCTGCTGGGGAAAACTAGCGTGGACCGCTTGCTGAAACTCTCTCAGGGCCAGGCGGTGAAGAGCAATCAGCTGTTGCCCGTCTCACTGGTGAAAAGAAAAACCACCCTACCGCCCAATACGCAAACCACCTCTCCCCGCACGTTGGCAGATTCCTTAATGCAGCTGGCACGACAAGTTTCCCGACTTGAAAGCGGGCAGTGAGCGCAACGCAATTAATGTGAGTCAGCTCACTCATTAGGCACCCCAGGCTTTACACTCTATGTGTCCGGCTCGTATGTTATGCGAAAATGTGAGCGGATAACAATTCACACAGGATACAACTATGACAATGATTACGGATTCACTGGCCGTCGTATTACAACGTCGTGACTGGGAAAACCCTGGCGTTACCCAACTTAATCGCCTTGCGGCACATCCCCCTTTCGCCAGCTGGCGTAATAGCGAAGAGGCTCGCACCGATCGCCCTTCCCAAGAGTCGCGCAGCCTGAATGGTGAATGGCGCTTTGCCTGGTTTCCGGCACCAGAAGCGGTACCAGAAAGCTGGCTGGAGCGCGATCTTCCTGACGCCGATACTGTCATCGTCCCCTCAAACTGGCAGATGCACGGTTACGATGCGCCTATCTACACCAACGTGACCTATCCCATTGCGGTCAATCCGCCGTATGTTCCCACGGAGAATCCGACGGGTTGTTACTCGCTCACATTTAATATTGATGAAAGCTGGCTACAGGAAGGCCAGACGCGAATTATTTTTGATGGTGTTAACTCGGCGTTTCATTTGTGGTGCAACGGGCGCTGGGTCGGTTACGGACAGGACAGTCGTTTGCCGTCTGAATTTGACCTGAGCGCATTTTTACACGCCGGAGAAAACCGCCTCGCGGTGATGGTGCTGCGCTGGAGTGACGGCAGTTATCTGGAAGATCAGGATATGTGGCGGATGAGCGGCATTTTCCGTGACGTCTCGTTGCTGCATAAACCGAGCACGCAAATCAGCGATTTCCATGTAGCCACTCACTTTAATGATGATTTCAGCCGCGCTGTACTGGAGGCAGACGTTCAGATGTACGGCGAGCTGCGCGATGAGCTGCGGGTGACGGTTTCTTTGTGGCAGGGTGAAACACAGGTCGCCAGCGGCACCGCGCCTTTCGGCGGTGAAATTATCGATGAGCGTGGCGGTTATGCCAATCGCGTCACGCTACGTCTGAACGTCGAAAACCCGGCGCTGTGGAGCGCCGAAATCCCGAATCTCTACCGTGCGGTCATTGAACTGCACACCGCCGACGGCATGCTGATTGAAGCAGAAGCCTGCGATGTCGGTTTCCGCGAGGTGCGGATTGAAAATGGCCTGCTGCTGCTGAACGGCAAGCCGTTGTTGATTCGCGGTGTTAACCGTCACGAGCATCATCCTCTGCATGGTCAGGTCATGGATGAGCAGACGATGGTGCAGGATATCCTGCTGATGAAGCAGAACAACTTTAACGCCGTGCGCTGTTCGCATTATCCGAATCATCCGCTGTGGTACACGTTGTGCGACCGCTACGGCCTGTACGTGGTGGATGAAGCCAATATTGAAACCCACGGCATGGTGCCAATGAATCGTCTGACCGATGATCCGCTCTGGCTACCCGCGATGAGCGAACGCGTAACGCGAATGGTGCAGCGCGATCGTAATCACCCGAGTGTGATCATCTGGTCGCTGGGGAATGAATCAGGCCACGGTGCTAATCACGATGCGCTCTATCGCTGGATTAAATCTGTCGATCCTTCCCGCCCGGTACAGTATGAAGGCGGCGGAGCCGACACCTCCGCAACCGATATTATTTGCCCGATGTACGCGCGTGTGGATGAAGACCAGCCCTTCCCGGCTGTGCCGAAATGGTCCATCAAAAAATGGCTTTCGCTGCCTGGAGAACTGCGTCCGCTGATCCTTTGCGAATATGCCCACGCAATGGGTAACAGTCTTGGTGGCTTCGCTAAATACTGGCAGGCGTTTCGTCAATACCCCCGTTTACAGGGCGGCTTCGTCTGGGACTGGGTCGATCAATCGCTGATTAAATATGATGAAAACGGCAACCCGTGGTCGGCTTACGGCGGTGATTTTGGCGATACGCCGAACGATCGCCAGTTCTGCATGAACGGTCTGGTCTTTGCAGACCGCACGCCGCATCCAGCGCTGACAGAAGCAAAACACCAGCAGCAGTTTTTCCAGTTCCGTTTATCCGGGCAAACCATCGAAGTGACCAGCGAATACCTGTTCCGTCATAGCGATAACGAGCTCCTGCGCTGGATGGTGGCGCTGGATGGCAAGCTGCTGACAAGCGGTGAAGTGCCTCTGGATGTCGCTCCACAAGGAAAACAGTTGATTGAACTGCCTGAACTACCGCAGCCGGAGAGCACCGGGCAACTCTGGCTAACGGTTCACGTAGTGCAACCGAACGCGACCACATGGTCAGCAGCCGGGCACATCAGCGCCTGGCAGCAATGGCGTCTGGCGGAAAACCTCAGCGTGACACAACCCTCCGCGCCCCACGCCATCCCGCAACTGACCACCAGCGAAACGGATTTTTGCATCGAACTTGGTAATAAGCGTTGGCAATTTAACCGGTTGTCAGGTCTTCTTTCACAAATGTGGATCGGCGATGAAAAACAACTGCTGACGCCGCTGCGCGATCAATTCACCCGTGCACCGCTGGATAATGACATTGGCGTAAGTGAAACGACCCGCATTGACCCTAACGCCTGGGTCGAACGCTGGAAGGCGGCGGGCCATTACCAGGCCGAAGCAGCGTTGTTGCAGTGCACGGCAGATACACTTGCCGACGCGGTGCTGATTACCACGGTCCACGCGTGGCAGCATCAGGGGAAAACCTTATTTATCAGCCGGAAAACCTACCGGATTGATGGAAGTGGTCAAATGGCGATTACCGTTGATGTTGAAGTGGCGAGCAATACGCCACATCCGGCGCGGATTGGCCTGACCTGCCAGCTGGCGCAGGTAGCAGAGCGGGTAAACTGGCTCGGATTAGGGCCGCAAGAAAACTATCCCGACCGCCTTACTGCGGCCTGTTTTGACCGCTGGGATCTGCCATTGTCAGACATGTATACCCCGTACGTCTTCCCGAGCGAAAACGGTCTGCGCTGCGGGACGCGCGAATTGAATTATGGCCCACACCAGTGGCGCGGCGACTTCCAGTTCAACATCAGCCGCTACAGTCAACAGCAACTGATGGAAACCAGCCATCGCCATCTGCTGCACGCGGAAGAAGGCACATGGCTGAATATCGACGGTTTCCATATGGGGATTGGTGGCGACGACTCCTGGAGCCCGTCAGTGTCGGCGGAATTCCAGCTTAGCGCCGGTAGCTACCATTACCAGTTGCTCTGGTGTCAAAAATAATAATAACCGGGCAGGCCATGTCTGCCCGTATTTCGCGTAAGGAAATCCATTATGTACTATTTAAAAAACACAAACTTTTGGATGTTCGGTTTATTCTTTTTCTTTTACTTTTTTATCATGGGAGCCTACTTCCCGTTTTTCCCGATTTGGCTACATGACATCAACCATATCAGCAAAAGTGATACGGGTATTATTTTTGCCGCTATTTCTCTGTTCTCGCTATTATTCCAACCACTGTTTGGTCTGCTTTCTGACAAACTCGGGCTGCGCAAATACCTGCTGTGGATTATTACCGGCATGTTAGTTATGTTTGCGCCGTTCTTTATTTTTATCTTCGGGCCACTGTTACAATACAACATTTTAGTAGGATCGATTGTTGGTGGTATTTATCTAGGCTTTTGTTTTAACGCCGGTGCGCCAGCAGTAGAGGCATTTATCGAGAAAGTCAGCCGTCGCAGTAATTTCGAATTTGGTCGCGCGCGGATGTTTGGCTGTGTTGGCTGGGCGCTGTGTGCCTCGATTGTCGGCATCATGTTCACCATCAATAATCAGTTTGTTTTCTGGCTGGGTTCTGGCTGTGCATTCATCCTCGCCGTTTTACTCTTTTTCGCCAAAACGGATGCGCCCTCTTCTGCCACGGTTGCCAATGCGGTAGGTGCCAACCATTCGGCATTTAGCCTTAAGCTGGCGCTGGAACTGTTCAGACAGCCAAAACTGTGGTTTTTGTCACTGTATGTTATTGGCGTTTCCTGCACCTACGATGTTTTTGACCAACAGTTTGCTAATTTCTTTACTTCGTTCTTTGCTACCGGTGAACAGGGTACGCGGGTATTTGGCTACGTAACGACAATGGGCGAATTACTTAACGCCTCGATTATGTTTTTTGCGCCACTGATCATTAATCGCATCGGTGGGAAAAACGCCCTGCTGCTGGCTGGCACTATTATGTCAGTACGTATTATTGGCTCATCGTTCGCTACCTCAGCACTGGAAGTGGTTATTCTGAAAACGCTGCATATGTTTGAAGTACCGTTCCTGCTGGTGGGCTGCTTTAAATATATTACCAGCCAGTTTGAAGTGCGTTTTTCAGCGACGATTTATCTGGTCTGTTTCTGCTTCTTTAAGCAACTGGCGATGATTTTTATGTCTATTCTGGCGGGCAATATGTATGAAAGCATCGGTTTCCAGGGCGCTTACCTGGTGCTGGGTCTGGTGGCGCTGGGCTTCACCTTAATTTCCGTGTTCACGCTTAGCGGCCCCGGCCCACTTTCCCTGCTGCGTCGCAAGGTGAATGAAGTCGCTTAAGAAATTAATGTCGGATACGGCGCGAGCGCCTTATCCGACCAACTTATCAGGACGGAATGTTAAGGAAGGTGCGAATAAGCGGGGAAATTCTTCTCGGCTGACTCAGTCATTTCAT
>OAVE01000384.1_pt1 | contig 18223 bp, 10 predicted proteins | sample 1476361 | NCBI WGS metagenome assembly OAVE01 (sample SAMEA2580078, study PRJEB22360) | human gut metagenome | biome: human gut; feature: human-associated habitat; material: faeces | place: Denmark | collected 2008/2010
TCCGACGGTACATATACTTATAATCGTAATACAGTCAGAAGGCAATGGGATGATAAAATGTATTTCTTCCCAATTCCTCAAAGTGAGAGAGCGAAAAATTCAAATTTGACACAAAATCCGGGATGGTAATTTATCATAGGATTTTGAAACTACTTATTATTCATAAAACAAAAAGAACAGAGAAATGAAGAAATATCATATCATATTGGGAATGTTTTGCTTGCTGGCCGGAACCGCCTGTTCTGACGATGATCCGGTTGTAAAGGGAAATAACGGTAATCAGACGGAAGAAGAATTGCCGCCATTGCCAACTGAAGTTATCACCGGAAGCCGTGCTATGTGGGTAAGCTATGATCCTACTCCAAACGCTGATGCTAATAATTCTTCGGGAATATCATCTGCCTTGATTAGTTGGCGGTTGTTAAAAACCGATCCGTCGAATGTAGCTTTTGATATTTATAAGACGGTAGATGGAGGAACAGAGGTAAAGTTAAATGGCGAGCCTATTTCTACTTCTACCAGTTGGGCAGATGCGGATATGGACCCGACGAAGACCAGCTATTACCGGGTGACTCTGACTGGACAGACCGAAACTGTTTGTGACCGTACATTTACTCCCGAAATGGCCACAAAATTTTATCATGAAATCAGATTGAATATGAATGTTCCTGATGCATCGTTAACTTATTCTCCGGATGACATTCAGGTAGGTGATTTGGATGGTGACGGTGAATTGGAAATCGTGTTGAAGAGAGAACCCTATGATGGTGCCAATCAAGGTGGATGGCGTAATGGTACTACTTTGCTGGAAGCTTATAAAATGGATGGAACTTTCTTGTGGCAGATTGATATGGGTATTAATATCCGTTCAGGTTCACATTATACTTCTTACATTCTATATGATTTTGATGGCGACGGATTGTGTGAGATTGCTTTCCGTTCTTCTGAAGGGACGAAGTTTGGTGACGGAAAAATAATAACTGATGCTTTCGGACAGGTAAATGACTATCGCATTCGTGATGAGAATGGCGCAGGGTGGTATTCAGGTGCCAGTCTTTACACTACTTGCGGTTTGATAATGGAAGGTCCTGAATATATTTCTATTTGTCGTGGATATGATGGACGTGAAATTACCCGTGTAGATAATATACCGCGTGGTGGAGAAGGAGGGAAAGTATCTATGGCTAAACATTGGAATGAATACTGGGGGGATGATTACGGAAATCGTATGGACCGTTACTTTATAGGAGTAGCTTATCTGGATGGTATTCCTGATGAAAATACCGGAGTAAGAACAAGCAATCCCAGCTTGATTATTAGTAGAGGGATTTATCACAACTGGCAAGTATGGGCACTTGATTTGAAAGCTAACAAATTAGAAATCCGTTGGAAGTTTGATACAGCCGAACACTCTTCAAAATGGTTATCAATGTGTTCACACTGTTTTCGTGTAGCGGATTTGGACGGTGATGGAAAAGATGAAATTTTGTATGGTTCTGCAGCAATTGATGACGATGGAAGTGAGTTGTGGTGCACAGGAAACGGACATGGTGACTGTTTATATGTAGGTAAATTTATTAAGGATCGTTCTGGATTGCAGATTGTAGCTTCTTTTGAAGAACCTAGCAATTATAATGGACAAGGACATGGGTATGCATGTCAGGTGATTGATGCTAGAGATGGCAGTTTGATAGCTGGTCATGGGGCAGGTTCGACTGCTGACGTCGGTCGTTGTATTGTAGCAGATATTAATCCGGATAGTCCTGATTTTGAATACTGGTCTTCATTGGATGCGGGGGTCTTCAGTTGCAGCAGTGGTGCATTAGTCTCCAATACATTCCCTACCGGTATTGGTAGTGGTATTATGTATAATGTGGCAATTTATTGGAGTGGACAATCTACCCGGGAAATGTTAGATCGTGCTTGTATCGTGAGCTATAAGGAAAATCCGGATGTAAACAAGACGAATAAAACTCGTTTGGTCTATTTCGGTGCTTATGGTAGTAATGATGGTAATCATAGTACTAAGTATAATCCTTGTTATTATGGCGACTTCTTGGGTGATTATCGTGAAGAGGTGATTTTAGGTTCAAGTGATGGTAAATCCCTTTACATATTCTCTACCAACCATCCTACTGAATTCCGTCTTCCTCACCTGATGACCGATCATAATTACGATATGTCTCAAGCTATGCAGAATATGGGATATAATCAGGGAACTAATTTAGGTTACTATGTAGGTGCTGAAACTTTGAAAAAGGCAGAATGAAAAGGCCTTTGAATGAGGAACCGCTCATTTGAAATAAGTTTGTTGAAAAAGAGCAATCCGGTCTACTGCCGGGTTGTTCTTTTTTCATATTTGAACGAATCGACATATATATGTATAATATTCTATTTCTTAATTGATTGGCTCTCCCTATTTTTGCAGAGTGACATAGCTTATTGACGTATGAAGAACATATTTCCTCTTTTGTTCCTTTTCATCACTTTGGGAATGAACATGAATGCACAAGACAATCAAGTTTCCGGTCTTAACGCCCGCCAGTTTCATAAGTATTGGAAGATCGAGTCGGAATCTCCCGATTATAAAGTGACATTTGTCGGTGATACCGCCGAAATCGTTTCTCCCAAAGGGCTTACTCTCTGGCGAAAAGAAAAGATGAGCGGACGGGTAACGATTGAATATGATGCATGCGTCGTTGTAGAAAGAGAAGGAGATCGCTTGAGCGATTTGAATTGCTTTTGGATGGCTTCGGACCCTGAATATCCCGATAATATCTGGAAACGTGAGAAGTGGCGTAACGGAATTTTTCAGAATTGTTACTCTCTGCAACTCTACTATATGGGATATGGTGGAAATTATAATTCCACCACACGCTTTCGCCGCTATGACGGTAATGAAGCGGCAATAATGGAAGCCGGACTTCGCCCGTCCATACTAAAAGAATATACGGATGCCGAACATTTGCTCAAGGCGAACCACTGGTACCACATTAAGATAACAAATGAAAATAATAGGGTTAGTTATTACATAGACGGCAAGCGACTGGTGGACTTCCGCGATACCGAACCTCTGACAGAAGGATGGTTCGGCTTTCGCACCACCCTATCACGTACCCGTATTACAAATTTCCACTATGAATATTCGCCTCACCAAACGTCTACTGTCCCTTTACATTGGATCGGTGATACTCCTGAACAGGACAAAGCTGTAAGCTTCGGAATTCCTTTTGATGAAGGCGACGTATTTCCTGCAACTCCGTTACGGCTGACAACAAGTAGAAATCAAGAAATACCGGTGGATACTTGGCCATTAGCTTACTGGCCGGATGGTTCCGTGAAATGGAGTGGAGTTGCCGGAGTCATTCCTGCCGGAACAGAAAGACTAACACTGGAAAAAGTCCCCCAGAAAGTAAAAACTATCAATAAACAACCTAATGCTTCTATTGCTATAACTGAAACGCCTGAAAATATTCAAATTGAAACAGGCGTACTTTCTGTATTTATTCCCCGGCGCGGAGATTTCCTGATGGATAGCCTGCTCTATAAAGGAACTAAAGTAGGAGAGAAAGCGCGTCTTATTTGTAGTACTCAAAGCGAGCCGATTCAGGAAAATACATCTCAAATATCTTTTACTCGTTACATAGGAGAAATAAAATCAGTAACCATTGAACGTTTCGGCTCTGTACGGGCGCTTGTCAAGTTGGAAGGTGTGCATCGGAACAGGAATAGGGAGATTGAAACGAGTCACGCTGAAAATAACCAAGTGAGTCACTCTAAAGGGAACCAAGTGAATCACTCTGATGAAAACAGTCTGAATAACCGTGAGTGGCTTCCTTTTGTGGTACGTCTCTACTTTTATGGTGGTAGTGAACAGGTCAAAATGGTACATAGCTTCGTCTATGACGGAGATCAGAAGAAAGATTTCATTCGTAGTTTAGGTATTCGTTTCGATATTCCTATGCGTGAAGCTTTGTATAATCGTCATATTGCTTTCTCGTGTGCGGATGGAGGAGTATGGAGCGAGCCGGTGCAACCATTGATAGGACGTCGCATGCTGACTTTAAATAAGACAGATAATAAGAAAAACAGTAATGAAAAGAAAGATGCACAACAGAAGTCAACAGATGAACCCTCCCTGCAACAACAGCAAATGGAAGGCAAACGTATTCCACCTTATGAATCTTTCGATGAAAAGAACCGCTCTCTGCTCGATAACTGGGCTTCATGGAATGATTACCGTCTGTCTCAACTCACTGCCGATGCTTTCTCCATTCGTAAACGTGCCAATAACGATAATCCCTGGATAGGAACCTTTTCCGGCACACGTAGCGATGGATATACTTTTGTCGGAGATATTACCGGAGGATTAGGACTTTGTATGCATGACTTTTGGCAGTCTTATCCCTCTTCTATTGAAATTTCAGACGCACGAACCCCGGTAGCTACCCTTACCGCCTGGTTGTGGAGCCCGGAGTCCGAACCTATGGATTTGCGGCATTATGATCGTATAGCTCATGACCTGAATGCCAGCTATGAAGATGTTCAGGAGGGCATGAATACGCCATACGGCATTGCTCGTACAACTACGTTTACACTGTTCCCACAAAGTGGTTATACCGGGAAAAAGGTTTTTGCTGATTATGCCAAACAATTTTCTAGCCCTAGTCTGTTAATGCCAACCCCGAATTATCTTCATGCCCGCCAAGCTTTCGGGATATGGAGTCTCCCTGACCGTACTACTCCATTCCGTACTCGTGTAGAAGACCGCTTGGATGCTTACATTGACTTCTATCAGAAAGCAATCGAACAAAACAAGTGGTACGGTTTCTGGAATTATGGTGATGTGATGCACGCTTATGACCCCGTTCGTCATACCTGGCGTTACGATGTCGGAGGATTTGCCTGGGACAATACGGAACTGGCTTCTAATATGTGGCTATGGTATAATTTCCTGCGTACCGGGCGTATTGATATTTGGCGTATGGCAGAAGCTATGACGCGTCATACAGGTGAAGTGGATGTCTATCATCTCGGTCCCAATGCCGGATTAGGCAGTCGGCATAATGTAAGTCATTGGGGATGCGGAGCTAAAGAAGCGCGAATCAGCCAGGCCGCCTGGAACCGTTTCTACTATTACCTTACTACGGACGAACGTTGCGGTGATTTAATGACTGAAGTGAAGGATGCCGACCACAAACTCTATGACTTGGACCCTATGCGCCTGGCCCAACCTCGCAGTGAATATCCTTGTTCTGCTCCCGCCCGTTTGCGTATCGGTCCCGACTGGCTGGCTTATGCCGGTAATTGGATGACAGAATGGGAGCGCACAGGTAACACAACTTATCGTGATAAAATAATAGCAGGAATGAAAAGCATTGCCGCCCTGCCTAACCGCCTTTTTACGGGTCCCAAAGCTCTAGGATTTGATCCGTCAACAGGGATCATCACAACCGAATGTGACCCCAAACTGGAAACAACCAACCATTTAATGACGATCATGGGCGGATTTGAGATAGCCAATGAAATGATGCGTATGATTGATATACCCGAATGGAAAGACGCCTGGCTTGACCATGCTGCACGTTACAAGAAGAAAGCATGGGAACTTAGCCATAGCCGTTTTCGTGTCTCCCGCCTGATGGCTTACGCAGCTTATCACTTGCGTAATACCCAAATGGCTGAAGAAGCCTGGAAAGATTTGTTTACCCGGTTGGAACATACACCTGCACCGCCTTTCCGCATCACTACCATACTTCCGCCGGAAGTACCGTCTCCATTAGATGAATGTACGAGCATCAGCACGAATGATGCCGCTCTTTGGAGCCTAGATGCTATTTATATGCAGGAAGTTATTCCAATAGATAACTGAACGAGTGTAAAGTAGCACTAGTTGCCTCCCAATCTATTAATAGCAAAGTTCTTCCGCATTAAGGGTAAACTTCCTTTCTTTTAATACCAAACTTACAATCAACTTATTATAAACTATAAACGCAAGTTCTGTTTTTATAAATGAAGCTTTTGATTATAAAAACAAAACTTGCATTTTTATAAACGGAACTTGCGTTTATAGATTAGTCTTAAGCAACTGATACTTTGGTACTAATCCAAAAGAAGTTTGCAAAGGGATAAGAGTAACTTTTCTATTAATAGATTACGGGATAAATAGCGTACTTTATCCCTTATGTTCTTACTTTAAGTAATTCTTTAACGGGCAATCGCTCTTTTTCAACCCTTCAGCAATGCTTTTCGCATTCATGTGCGCTCCTTTCAAAGAAGAGTGTGTATGGTCATGATTATAGTAAGTTGCTGCTTTCTTCACACCTTTCTTTTCTAGTTTATCGGCACTAATCTTATTCAGATCGATAAAATAAGCTCCCGTAGCTTCCGCAGCTTCACGTGTCCACTTGCCAAAAGACTCGGTATTACGTTCTATTTTTCCATCTTTCCATTTGTTGCGTGGCGTATGACTAAGAACGATGGGAATGGCTCCTTTCTCCTGAACATCCATGATGAACTTCCGAAGATACCAGCCAAACGTATAAATTACCTGATACTTACCAGTCTTTTCCATTAGAAATACTTTGCTTTCATCACCGGAACCACGCAATTCGGCACGGGCCTTTCCTACATTAATATCTCCTGCATCATTATGCCCGAACTGAATCAGAACGAAATCCCCCGGTTGCAAAGCATTGTATACCTTATCCCAGCGACCTTCATCCAAGAAAGTGCGTGCACTTCGTCCTGCCATTGCCCGGTTCTCAACGGAAATCTTATTTAGATTGAACTCGTCGGCAATTACGCTTCCCCAACCCCACATACCGTTCTTGTCTTTATCTTCATTTCGGACCGTACTGTCTCCGATAGTAAACAATACCGGACGTCCCTCTTTCCGACTGGAACCTGTCACTGTATCTTTCTCAACAGGTTTCAGATAATTGGCTAATTCCAGTCCTTTATACGCACGTATTCCATCGGCAGCGGATTCAGCATTTACTTTAGCACCGAAAGCACTTGTATGTATACGGTCGATGTAGAACATATATTTCACTTTATTCTTGCCGAACTTTTCAAATTTGCGGGCACTGATATCATTCAAATCAATAAAAGGAACATGCTGTTCTTCGGCTACTTGCTTTGCCCACAATCCAAAAGTCTTGTTGACACGTGTGATGATGGTGCTGTCTTTGTCTTCCCAAGCATTGCGGGGAGTAAGCGAAAATAGGATCGGATGAGCACCTTTGGCTTTTACATCCTGAATGAAACGACGCATATATTCCCCGTAGGTATATACGGTTTCTTTTACTCCGGTTTCTTTAATCGTTACGTTCAGTGTATCTTTGCCAATTCCGGGAATGGAAGCACGGGCACGTCCGCTGTCGTATGGGCCGTTGTCATTGTGCCCCAGTTCGATGATAACCCAGTCTCCCGGGCGTACTCCTTTGATTACATCCGGCCATAAACGGTTATAGAAAGTACGGCTACTGGTTCCACCCAATGCATGATTCTCTACAGTAATCCGGTTAGAGTCGAAATAATCACCTGCATAATAGCCCCATCCCCATTGTCCGTTATTACCGTTTCCTAAAGTTCCGGTACGCATGGTTGAATTACCTACCAGAAACAGAACCGGATTGTCACCTTTCCGGCTGGAACCGGCTTCCGGTCGAGAGGTACGTGCTTTATTCAGGCTGTCCAGCGTGTTGTCAATTACTTGATTGACATCTGCCATGGGAGCGGATACTTTATTTTGCGCTTGCAGTTGCAAACTGAATGTAATGGCTGTCAGCCAACATATATACGGGAATAATTTGTTTTTCATGAACTGTTTTCTTTAAAATCCCTCACTGACCGGTGTCTAAACAGTCAGTGAGGGAACTAATCTAACTACTAACTAGCCTCTAACTAAACCTAATGAATGATTATCTTTAACCTAATGAAAAACCTGTTTATCCTATTGAAAAAACAGTGTGTATTATTTTAATTTATAAACTTCTGTTCCGGCAAGCAGGAAACAACCGACTCCGTAGTCTTCAAAGTCGGGCACACTCTTATAAGTAACCGGCTGTCCGTCTTTAGGCTCTTTGCCTGTTCCCTGCACATATCCCAGGAATCCGTTCGGATGTACGGCATCTTTCACCATAGCGTTCCATGCTTTTAAAAGGACGGGAAGATATTCTTTGCGGTCGAGTAATCCGTTGCGCACTCCCCAAGCCATACCGTATACAAACAGCGCTGTTCCGGAAGTCTCTTTGCCTCCGAAGTTCGTCGGATCATGAAGACTCACATTCCAGAAACCATCTTTACGCTGACATTTTTTGAGTGCCTTGCTCATAGCGAGAAAATCATTTATATAATCCTGGCGATGTGTTTCATTGGCAGGGGTTTCATCCAATACCCGTACAAGAGCTGCATATACCCAGCCATTTCCACGACTCCAGTAGCAATCTTCTCCATTCGGTTCTTTGTAAGGAGGATCAAAGTCCTGATCGCGCCACCATAAGCAATCTTTAGGATTATACATTCCGGCTTCTCCGTGCACGTTACGAGTGTAAGAATACATATCCCACATCTTATCGTAGTATTTCTGTTCACCGGTCATTTTTCCAAACTTAGCGTAGATTGGCATTGCCATCTGGATAGCGTCAATCCACCACCAATCGTTCACCTGCGGAGTGTTGACTACCATATCGATACTTGCTTTTATATTCCGGATCATATTCGGATCGGACGGACACATATTATAAAGGTCGATATAAACTTGTCCGCAGCAATGGTCGTCGGCGTTACGGGTGGTATTGCCGTTTCTCATTCCCCATTTGTGGAAATCAGCCCAATCGTAGGCATACTTATAATAATCCTCACGCGGGTAAATGCCATACAGAGCCATTAATCCTTCATAATATACGCCTCTCGTCCATATATTGCTTGGACGAACTCTGCCATAGAAAGAAGGCAATGTGTAATCGGCATACTTTTTCATAAAGTAGTCGTTTACTTTTACGATAGTCTCTAAAGTCTCTTTTTGTGCAGGTAACTCTTGTGCCATGACCGGCTTTCCTGTCATAAGACAAAGAAGAGTTACTGTAAAGAATGAGAGTAGTGATTTCTTCATGGTGAAATAATTCTGTTTTATTAATTGGGTGTTCATTCTAATTTTCATTGGCAAAGATAAGGGACGCACTTTTCTTTTTCAATGGATTTCCGTTCAGATATATTCATTTTTGTTCACCAAGTAGTTATAATGCGGTTTAAAAGTGGGCTATATGATGATTTCTACATAGATCTGTACAATATTCTATTTTATAAGTAGGCTGTGCCGCTTACTTTTGTGTTGTAAATTCATTAACGATAAAACTATGAAATGCATAAGTGCTTTTTTAAGTCTGTGTCTGATAGCTGCTTTTGTAGTGGCGCAGCCGAACTATGACTTTTCGAAACTGAAACGCGAACATTTGGGACGCGGTGTAATTGCCATCAGAGAGAATCCATCTACTGTTGCCGTGTCTTGGCGTTATCTGTCCTCCGATTCGATGGACGAATCTTTTGATGTTTATAGAAACGGTGAAAAGGTAAACAAGCATCCGATAAGAAATGCGACTTTCTTTCAGGATATATATAAAGGTACGGAATCCTTACTTTATACCGTCAAAGCTATCCAATCAAAAACGGAAAGCAATTATCAACTGCCGTCCGATGCTCCGGCAGGTTATCTGAACATCCCGCTGAATCGTCCTGAAAACGGTACGACTCCGGCAGGACAAAGTTATTTCTATGCTCCTAATGATGCCAGTATCGGCGATGTGGACGGTGATGGGGAATATGAGATTATCTTGAAATGGGATCCGTCGAACGCACACGATAATTCGCATGACGGTTACACCGGAGAGGTATATTTCGATTGTTATAAATTAAACGGGCAACATTTATGGCGCATTAATCTGGGACGTAATATACGTGCCGGTGCACACTACACCCAGTTTATGGTGTTTGACCTCGATGGTGACGGTAAAGCGGAAGTAGTAATGAAAACCGCCGACGGAACAGTGGACGGAAAAGGAAAAGTGATTGGAGAAGCGCAAGCTGACTATCGGAATGAACAGGGACGTATTTTGACCGGACCGGAATATCTGACTGTTTTTAACGGACTGACAGGAGAAGCGATGCAAACAATTGATTACGTACCGGGAAGAGGAAACCTGATGGACTGGGGAGACAATCGTGGTAATCGTAGTGACCGCTTTTTGGCTTGCGTTGCCTATCTCGACGGCATCCATCCTAGTGTTGTGATGTGTCGTGGGTATTATACCCGCACGGTATTGGCAGCATACGACTGGAATGGAAAGGAACTGAAAGAACGCTGGATTTTCGACAGTAACCATCCCGGTTGTGAAGACTATGCCGGACAAGGTAATCATAACCTTCGGGTAGGTGACGTAGACGGTGACGGATGCGATGAGATTATCTACGGCTCGTGTGCCATCGACCATATCGGCAAAGGATTCATCTGACTCATTTCGATCCTTCCCGCAAAGGGTTGCAAGTATGGGACTGTCACGAAAACAAGCGTGACGGAAGTACATACAGAGATGCGGCAACCGGAGAAATACTTTTCCAGATAAAAGATAGTACAGATGTCGGGCGTTGCATGGCGGCTGATATTGACCCGACCCATCCGGGCGTTGAAATGTGGTCTCTTGCTTCCGGAGGAATAAGAAATATAAAAGGAGAAGTGGTGAAAGCCCGTGTCAGAGGATTGTCATGTAATATGGCTGTCTGGTGGGACGGTGATTTACTTCGCGAACTGCTGGATAGAAATATAGTCAGCAAATATAATTGGAAGAAAGGAGTCTGTGAGCGTATAGCCATTTTCGAAGGAGCTCTTTCCAACAACGGAACGAAGGCAACACCTTGCCTGCAAGGAGATATTGTAGGCGACTGGCGGGAAGAAGTACTGTTGCGCACAGCCGATAATACCGCTTTGCGACTTTATGTCTCTACCATTCCCACTGATTACCGCTTCCACACCTTTTTGGAGGATCCTGTTTATCGCATCAGTATCGCTACCCAGAACGTAGCCTACAACCAGCCGACACAACCGGGATTCTACTTTGGACCGGATTTGCAGGGAACCCTATTCAGAGGATGTAAAATACCTAAAAAATAAAATATGAATATTCGTATCATAGCCATTGCTTCGTTGCTGATAGCTTTGCCTGTCAGCGCACAGAAAAAGAAAACTGTAGTGAATGACTCAAACACGCCTTTGCATTTATTGCAACCTGCTTATCAGGGTACGTATGGTGATTTGACACCGGAACAAGTAAAGAAAGAGGTAGACCGTGTATTTGCTTATATAGATAAGGAGACTCCCGCCCGTGTGGTAGACAAGAATACGGGTAAAGTGATTACCGACTATGCAACGATGGGAGAGGAGGCACAACTGGAGCGTGGAGCTTTTCGTTTGGCAAGTTATGAATGGGGGGTGACCTATTCTGCCTTGATAGCGGCATCCGAAGCTACGGGCGATACACGCTATATGGATTATGTACAGAATCGTTTTCGTTTTCTGGCCGAAGTAGCACCGCATTTCAAGCGTGTTTATAAAGAAAAGGGGACAACGGACCCGCAGTTGCTTCAAATCCTCACTCCGCACGCACTGGATGATGCGGGAGCCGTATGCGCGGCGATGGTGAAAGTCCGTTTGAAAGATCCCTCGCTTCCTGTGGATGAACTGATACGTAATTATTTTGATTTCATCATTAATAAAGAGTATCGTCTGGCAGATGGAACTTTTGCACGCAACCGTCCGCAGCATAACACTCTTTGGCTGGATGATATGTTTATGGGTATTCCGGCAGTAGCACAAATGAGTTATTATGACAAGGAGCAAAAAGATAAATATCTGGCAGAAGCAGTGAGGCAATTCCTGCAATTTGCCGACCGCATGTTTATCCCCGAAAAAGGACTGTATCGTCACGGATGGGTGGAAAGCAGTAGCGATCATCCTGCTTTTTGTTGGGCGCGCGCCAACGGTTGGGCTATGTTGACGGCTTGCGAACTGCTCGACGTTCTACCGGAAGACTATCCTCAACGTGCGAAAGTGATGGAGTATTTCCGGGCTCATGTACGTGGAGTGACAGCCTTACAAAGCGGAGAAGGACTTTGGCACCAACTGCTCGACCGGAATGATTCTTACCTGGAAACTTCCGCTACTGCAATATATGTATACTGTCTGGCACACGCCATCAATAAAGGATGGATTGACGCCATTGCTTACGGACCGGTTGCTCATCTGGGATGGCATGCCGTAGCCGGCAAGATAAATGCGGAGGGGCAAGTGGAAGGAACCTGTGTCGGTACGGGAATGGCTTTCGACCCCGCTTTTTACTATTACCGTCCGGTCAATGTATATGCGGCACATGGGTACGGACCGGTTCTTTGGGCAGGTGCGGAAATGATTCGCTTGTTGAAAAATCAATATCCGCAGATGAATGACAGTGCCGTTCAATACTACCAGGTGAAACAAAAGACGACAGCACCTATTTTTGCTATCGACACAGAAGAAAAGAAAGATTAACTTTAAATAGATTGGAACCATGAAACGAGAAGCATTTAAAATGTATTTGAAACCCGGATGTGAAGCCGAATATGAAAAAAGACATGCTGCCATCTGGCCCGAACTGAAAGCACTGCTTTCACAGAATGGAGTGTCGGACTATTCGATTTATTGGGATAAAGAAACAAATATCCTGTTTGCTTTCCAAAAAACGGAAGGGGGAGCAGGTTCGCAGGATTTAGGCAATACGGAAATCGTACAGAAATGGTGGGACTATATGGCGGATATCATGGAAGTGAATCCGGACAATTCACCGGTATCCATTCCTTTGCCGGAAGTATTCCACATGGATTGAGTTTTCAGTAATTCTATCAGTCTGTAATTTTTTAGACGCGGATTACACGGATGACACAGATTTAAGAATAAAAAATCCGCGTCATTCGTGTAATCCGCGTCTAAAAAATGGTAATAATTGTCCTTTAGCATATTCACTTCCTACTATTTAATGGAGTGTTTCTTTTATTATCTCAACTATCTTGATTATTTTTGTCCAACATTTATTATTAATCTTGGAATCTATATGACGCAAAGACACCTTTTGGTCTTCACTTTCCTTGTTAGCTTTGTACTGAATGCCTATAGTGCAATAGAACTTCGTTCTACACAAATGAGAACGAGTGACGGTCTTCCCAACAACTCTATCCGATACATCTATCAGGATAGCAAAGGCTTTTTGTGGCTGGCTACCTTGAACGGATTAAGTCGTTATGACGGCAACTCTTTTCTGACCTTTCGTCCGGAAGCCGGAGATAAAGTGTCTTTGGCCGACAACCGGATTTACGATCTCACAGAAGATAAAGATGGCTTTTTATGGATTTCCACTACACCTGAACTATATAGCTGCTATGATTTGCAACGTGCCCGTTTTGTTGATTACACGGGTTGCGGCGAGTTAAGGCAGAATTACTCTACTGTATTTGTTACAGCCAACGGAGACGTATGGTTATCACATCAAGGCAATGGTTGCCGACGTATGGTGCATCAGAAAAACGGAGAAATGACATCCACTGTGTTCAGGACAGAACGTGGAAACCTGCCGGACAACCGGGTGAAATTCGTGAATGAAGACGCCAGCGGACGTATCTGGATCGGCACTCAATGCGGATTGGTTTCTGTCTCCAACGGACAATATCGGATAGAAGATAGGTTGATTCATTTCACTTCTTCTCTGGCTTATAAGGATGACATGTATTTCCTTACGGCAGATGGAGATATTTATTATTACCATTCGGCTACGCAGAAGATGCAGAAGCTGGCTGCCCTTTCAACCGTTGCAGGGCAGACGTCGCCTACCGGAAATTTCTTGTTGAAAGATAAATGGATGATTCTGACTACGACCGGAGTATATACTTATGATTTTACGACCGGAGAAGTAGCCGCTGACCCCCGTCTGAATATTAAAAAGGGCGAACTGATTCGCGACAACCACGGAGACTATTGGATATACAATCATACAGGACGCCTCACCTATGTGGTTGCCGCAACCGGTGAAAGTAAAGATTTCCAGTTGATCCCTCAAGACAAGATCAGTTACATTGACTTCGAACGTTATCATATCGTACATGATTCCCGCGGAATCATCTGGATTTCGACCTATGGCAATGGTCTTTTTGCTTATAATACAGCTGAAGATAAACTGGAACATTTCGTTGCCAACATCAACGATCAAAGTCATATCAGTTCGGATTTCCTGCAATATGTCATGGAAGATCGTGCCGGTGGCATCTGGGTAGCTTCGGAATATTCGGGTTTATCCCGCATTTCAGTGTTGAATGAAGGAACTTCCCGCATCTATCCCGAGTCCCGTGAACTGTTCGACCGTTCGAATACCATCCGTATGTTGACCAAGAGGTCTAATGGCGATATTTGGGTAGGTACGCGTAAAGGCGGACTTTATACCTTTGACGCGAACCTTCAGTCGAAAATGACGAATCAATATTTCCATTCCAATATTTATGCAATCGCTGAAGATCGCCAGGGACGGATGTGGACAGGAACCCGTGGTAATGGATTGAAGGTGGGAGATACCTGGTATTATAATACCCCGTCCGACCCGACTTCATTGTCGGATAATAACGTTTTTGCTATTTATCGCGATCGCAAAGACCGTATGTGGGTGGGTACATTCGGTGGAGGGCTCGAATTGGCTGAACCTACTTCTGACGGGAAATATAAATTCCGGCATTTCTTCCAGCAAACGTTTGGAATGAGGATGGTGCGTGTGATAGAAGAAGATGAAAACGGAATGGTTTGGGTAGGAACCAGTGAGGGTATTTGTATCTTTCATCCGGACTCACTGATTGCGGATGGTAATAATTATCATCTTTTCAGTTATACAAACGGAAAATTTTGCAGTAATGAAATCAAATGTATCTATCGTGATACGGAAGGACGTATGTGGATTGGTACTTCCGGTTCGGGACTGAACCTTTGTACGCCGCAAGACAATTATCATTCATTGAAATATGAGCATTACGGAACTTCCGAAGGGTTGGTCAACGATGTGATCCAGTCTGTTTTGGGAGATAAAAAAGGGAATCTCTGGGTAGCGACCGAATATGGAATATCCAAGTTTAACCCGTCCACTCATTCTTTTGAGAACTATTTCTTTTCTTCCTATACTTTAGGAAACGTGTATAGCGAGAATAGTGCCTGTATGCGTGAAGACGGAAAATTGCTTTTTGGAACGAACTATGGATTAATTGTGATCGATCCTGAAAAGATACAAGATAGTGAGACGTTTTCTCCGGTTGTTTTCACTGATTTGTATGTCAATGGAACCCAGATGAATCCGCAGATGGAGGATTCTCCTTTAAAACAGTCTCTTGCTTATTCGAATGAAATTACGCTGAAATATTTTCAGAACTCATTCCTGATAGATTTCTCTACTTTCGACTATTCGGATAGCGGACATACGAAATATATGTATTGGCTGGAAAACTATGACCAGGGATGGAGTGCTCCTTCTCCACTGAATTTCGCCTCCTTTAAGTATCTGAATCCGGGAACCTACATACTTCATGTCAAGTCCAGCAATGGCTCGGGTATATGGAACGACAGTGAGACTACACTGAAGATTGTAATCGTTCCACCATTTTGGAAAACTACTTGGGCAATGTTGTGTTATGTTCTGTTATTGATTGTTGCCTTGTATTTTGCTTTCCGTATCGTTCGTAACTTTAATGGTTTGCGTAATCGTATTAACGTAGAGAAGCAACTGACTGAATATAAGCTGGTTTTCTTTACTAATATTTCTCATGAATTCCGTACTCCGCTTACCTTAATCCAGGGAGCTTTGGAGAAAATCCAGCGTGTCACGGATATTCCGCGTGAATTGATATATCCTCTGAAAACAATGGATAAGAGCACGCAACGTATGTTGAGGCTCATCAACCAGTTATTGGAATTTAGAAAGATGCAGAATAATAAACTGGCCCTTTCTTTAGAGGAAACGGATGTCATCGCTTTTCTTTATGAAATATTCTTGAGTTTCGGCGACGTGGCGGAACAGAAGAATATGAACTTCCGTTTCTTGCCTTCGGTGCCATCTTATAAGATGTTTATTGATAAAGGAAATTTGGATAAGGTGACTTATAACCTGCTTTCAAATGCATTTAAATATACTCCTTCCAACGGAACGATTATTCTTTCGGTGAATGTGGACGAAGGGAAACAAACATTGCAGATTCAGGTTTCGGATACGGGAGTGGGGATTCCTAAAGAGAAACAGAATGAATTGTTCAAGCGGTTTATGCAGAGTAACTTCTCCGGTGACAGTATCGGTGTAGGGTTGCATTTGAGCCATGAACTAGTTCAGGTACATAAAGGAACGATTGAGTATAAGGATAATGAAGGCGGTGGTTCTGTATTTACCGTATGTATTCCGACAGATAAGACGGTGTATTCGGAGAAAGACTTCCTTGTTCCGGGCAACGTATTGCTGAAAGAGGCGGACGGTCATGCACATCATTTGTTACAGCTTTCGGAAGAGCTTCCTGACCCGGAAAAGATGGCTGCTCCTTTGAATAAACGGAAAGTGCTGATTATTGAAGATGATAATGATATTCGTGAGTTTCTACGGGAAGAAATCGGCGCATACTTTGAAGTGGAAGTGGCTGCCGATGGCACGTCCGAATTTGAAAAGGCCCGTACGTATGATGCCGACCTGATTATCTGTGATGTTCTGATGCCGGGTATGACCGGATTTGAAGTAACCAAGAAACTAAAAACAGATTTTGATACGAGTCATATTCCCATTATCCTTCTGACTGCGTTGAACTCACCGGAAAAGCATCTGGAAGGAATTGAGGCAGGTGCGGATGCATACATCGCCAAACCATTCAGCGTTAAACTGCTGTTAGCACGTGTATTCCGTTTGATCGAGCAGCGTGATAAATTGCGTGAGAAGTTCTCCAGCGAACCGGGTATTGTGCGTCCGGCTATGTGTACTACCGACCGGGATAAAGAGTTTGCAGACCGTTTGGCTGCCATTCTCGAACAGAATCTTGCCCGCCCGGAATTTTCTATTGACGAGTTTGCGCAGCTTATGAAGTTGGGACGAACCGTTTTTTATCGGAAATTACGCGGCGTAACAGGATATTCGCCTAATGAATATTTGCGTGTGGTGCGAATGAAGAAAGCGGCGGAGTTGTTGCTGTCAGAAGATAATCTGACGGTTGCGGAAGTCTCTTACAAGGTAGGCATCAGTGATCCTTTTTATTTCAGCAAATGCTTTAAAGCACAGTTTGGGGTAGCACCATCGGTTTATCAGCGTGGTGTGAATAGTGAAGGAGATTCCATGTAGAACAGATTTTTATCCATTTCGCTTCCGGACCTTTATATTGAATAATAGTCCTTGTATTTGTGTACAATAGTCCATTGTACAATAGGGAAGGTACACCTATCTTTGCAGGGTAAATAGTGTGTGACTATGGCTTTCATATTCATATCTTTAATCATTTAATAGAATCATGAAAACACTTTCTTTATTTATTCTGACTTCTTTCTTCTATATTTTGGGTATAAGTACCCTATCAGCTGCCAATTGGAAAGTTTACGTTGCCAAATATAAGCAGGACAAAACTTGTGCTATCACCTATACTTTTGATGATGGTTTGGCAGAACATTCCACAGTGGCTGCGCCGGAATTGGAAAAGCGTGGCTTTAGAGGAACCTTCTGGGTTTGCGGTTTTTATACGGAACAAGGGGCATCATCCAAGTTACCTCGAATGACTTGGGATGAACTAAAGCAAATGGCAAAGAACGGACATGAAATCTCCAATCATAGCTGGTCACATCAGAATGCGAAGCGTTTGACCTTGGAACAAGTGAAATCTGAAATAGAGAAGAATGATAGTGCGATTTTTGCCAATATAGGTGTGATGCCTGTCACTTATTGTTATCCATATAACTATAAGACAGATGAGATCGTTGCGCTGGCTTCTAAAAACAGAGTGGGAACACGTACCAAACAGATTTCGATTGGCGGAAAATCTACCCCTCAACGATTTGCCAAATGGCTGGATGATTTAATGACGAAAGAGGAGCGGGGAGTAGGTATGACACATGGAATCAATTACGGATATGATGCTTTCAAGGAAC
>OAVE01000403.1_pt1 | contig 17479 bp, 10 predicted proteins | sample 1476361 | NCBI WGS metagenome assembly OAVE01 (sample SAMEA2580078, study PRJEB22360) | human gut metagenome | biome: human gut; feature: human-associated habitat; material: faeces | place: Denmark | collected 2008/2010
CCATGCTGGCACAAGACGTACAGCCAAGCCGCTTGCAGAAGGCAAAACGGCTGGTGGCGCAGTTGGTAGATAAGATGCAGAATGACAAGGTCGGTATGATTGTTTTTGCAGGTGACGCATTTACCCAGTTGCCTATTACGAGTGATTATATTTCTGCCAAGATGTTTTTGGAGTCCATCGATCCTTCGCTGATTTCCAAGCAAGGTACGGCAATTGGAGCTGCAATAAATCTGGCTGCCCGGAGTTTTACACCTCAAGAAGGAGTGGGACGTACTGTTATTGTCATCACCGACGGTGAAAACCATGAAGGTGGTGCCGTAGAAGCTGCTAAGGCTGCTGCAGAGAAAGGTATCCAGGTCAATGTATTAGGGGTAGGTATGCCCGAGGGTGCCCCCATTCCAATAGAGGGTACTAATGATTATCGTCGTGACCGTGAAGGTAATGTAATCGTTACTCGCTTGAATGAGCAGATGTGTCAGGAAATTGCTCAGGCAGGAAATGGTATTTATGTGCGCGTAGACAATACCAATGGTGCACAGAAAGCGATTAGTCAGGAAATCAACAAGATGGCAAAGGCAGATGTGGAAACACAGGTGTACACGGAATTCAATGAACAGTTTCAGGCAGTGGCATGGATTATTCTGCTGTTGTTACTGACTGAGATGTTGATATTGGAGCGCAAGAATCCTCTGTTCCGCAACATTCATTTATTCTCTAATAAGAAATGATGCGTATGTTACAGAAAAAATATATTGGAATAGTTTTGCTGCTGTTAGTGGCAGCTTCAGCTTCTGCACAGAAGGCGGAACGCGATTATATCCGTAAGGGAAACCGTTTTTTTAAGGATAGCGTATATGTGGATGCAGAAGTGAACTATCGGAAGGCTTTGGAGGTAAACCCGAAGTCAACGGTTTCCATGTTCAACCTGGGAAATACATTGACCCAGCAGAACAAGCTGCAGGAAGCGATGGAGCAATATGTGGGAGCTACCAAGATAGAAAAGGACAAATCGAACTTAGCACAGATTTATCATAATATGGGAGTCATCTTTCATTCTCAGAAGGATTATGCAAAGGCGGTAGAAGCCTATAAGGAGTCGTTACGCAATAATCCGAAAGATGATGAAACGCGCTATAACCTTGCTTTGGCACAGAAACAATTGCAAGACCAGCAGCAGAACCAGGATCAGAATCAAGATCAGGATAAACAGGACCAACAGAAGGAGCAGGATAAACAGCAGGATCAGCAGAAAGACCAGCAACAGAATCAAGACCAGCAACAACAACCTTCTCAGCCGGAAAAGAAAGATAATGAGATGTCTAAGGAAAATGCCGAGCAGCTGTTAAACTCTGTCATGCAAGACGAGAAGGATGTGCAGGATAAAGTGAAAAAGCAGCAGGTACTTCAAGGAGGTCGTCTGGAAAAAGATTGGTAACAAACATAATAGGAATAATATATGAGAAAAATAGTTTTCTTATGGATAGCACTGATTGCAGTCAGTATGAATGCCTTTGCCGATGGCAAGGTATCGTTTACTGCGTCCGCTCCTGACGCTGTGGCGGTAGGAGACCAGTTCAGACTGTCGTATACGGTGACTACACAAAAGGTAAGGGATTTTCGTGCTCCTTCTATGAAGGGATTTGATGTGTTGATGGGGCCCAGCCGCTCGCAACAGAGTAGCGTGCAGATGATTAATGGGCAGACGACTTCAACCAGCAGTATTACATTCACTTATATTTTAATGGCGACTGCAGAAGGTGATTTTACCATTCCAGGAGCCACTATCACTGCTGATGGTAACCAAATGGTTTCGAATTCTGTACAAGTAAGGGTTCTTCCGGCAGATCAGGCTGCTAATGGAGCTTCTGGAAATGGTGGCAAACAGAGTGAGGGCACTGCCAGCCGCGCTTCTTCCGGGACATCTGTATCGAATAGTGATTTGTTTATTACAGCTACTGCCAGTAAGATGACGGTGTATGAACAAGAGGCTTTTCTGCTGACATACAAGATATATACCTTGGTGGACTTACGTATGTTTGATAATGTGAAATTGCCTGACTTCAAAGGATTCCATTCTCAGGAAGTAGAATTGCCTAATGACAGAAGATGGGGATTGGAGCATTATAAAGGTAGAAATTATCAGTCTACAATCTATCGTCAGTTTGTGTTGTTCCCGCAACAAGCCGGTAAGCTGACAATTGATGCAGCACGCTTTGATGCTTCCATTGCAAAGGCTACACAAGTTGCTGATCCGTTCGAGGCATTTTTCAATGGAGGAAGCAATTACGTAGAAGTTAAAAAGACAATTTTGACTCCGCAACTGACAATTGACGTAAAGCCCTTGCCGGCAGGTAAGCCAGCCGATTTTTCGGGAGGAGTGGGAGAGTTCAATATAACTTCTTCTATCAATAGTACAAATGTCAAGACCAATGATGCTGTTACTGTCAAACTTGTCATTTCTGGTACCGGTAATCTGAAATTGCTCTCTAATCCGGAAGTTAAATTCCCCGAGGATTTTGAAGTATATGATCCGAAGGTGGACAATAAATTCCGTCTGACAAATTCGGGCCTCTCCGGTAGCAAGGTCATTGAGTATCTGGCAATTCCTCGTAATGCTGGAACTTATAAGATTCCTGCCGTAAAGTTCAGTTATTTTGATATTAATTCCCGTTCGTATAAAACGTTGACTACGGAAGAGTATGAATTGCATGTGGAAAAGGGAGCAGGCAATGCTGCTCAGACTATTGCAAACTTTACAAGCAAGGAAGAACTGAAAGTATTGAACGAGGATATTCGTTTTATCAAGCAGAATAACGTAACTCTGTCTCCCAAAGGTGATTTCTTCTTCGGTTCGTTGACGTATTGGTTACTTTATTTGATACCGGGTATTGCATTCATTACATTCTTTATCATCTATCGTAAGCAAATAGCAGCCAATGCAAATGTAGCAAAGATGCGTACCAAGAAAGCCAATAAAGTGGCGGTGAAACGTATGAAGCAAGCTGGTAAATTATTGGCTGAGAATAAGAAAGATGCGTTTTATGATGAGGTTTTGAAGGCTCTTTGGGGGTATATCAGTGATAAACTGAACATTCCGGTATCCCGTTTGTCTAAGGATAATATCGAAGAGGAACTTCGTAATTATGGTGTGAATGATGCGTTGATAAAGGAATTCCTCGATGCATTGAATAACTGTGAGTTTGCCCGCTTTGCTCCGGGTGATGATAACCAGGCTATGGATAAGGTATATTCAGCTTCTTTGGAAGTTATCAGTAAAATGGAAAACTCGATAAAACATTAATCAGGAGGAAATGGTAATGAATAAAATATTGTTTTTTACTCTTAGTCTAGTGATGGCAATTACTGCCTATGGGCAGAATTCTGCATCTGTAGATACATTACAGACTGCTAGTGACTCTACATCCGTCGGTTCACATGCGGAATTCTCTGCTGCAAGGCAAGAAAGCAATGTGACAAAGGCTGAAGGTGACAGCGCTTATATACGGAATGATTATGCTTCTGCCATTCAAATATATGAGAATCTGTTAAAGAAGGGAGAGGCTGCAGAGGTCTATTATAATCTTGGCAACAGTTATTATAAGGCAGATGATATAGCAAGAGCTATATTGAATTATGAGCGTGCCTTGTTGTTGGAACCTGGTAATGCTGATATTCGTGCAAATTTGGAGATAGCACGTTCTAAGACAATCGATAAGGTAATCCCAGTTCCTGAGGTTTTCTTTGTATCTTGGACTAAATCGTTGATTAATTGTCTTAGCGTAGACGCATGGGCTAAGTTGGGGATTGTGTTCTTTGTACTATTACTCGTTTCGTTCTATCTCTTTTTCTTTTCAAAACAGATTACGGGAAAGAAAGTGGGATTTATTGCAGGAATAGTATTCCTGGTTCTTGTTATATTGAGTAATGTGTTTGCTGCTCAGCAAAAAGGCGAACTGATGGAACGTAACGAAGCTATAGTGTTGGCACCTAGTGTCACAGTGCGTAGTACTCCCAGTGAAAGTGGTACAAGTCTGTTCATTCTTCATGAGGGACGTAAAGTTGAGATAAAAGACAACTCTATGCGTGAATGGAAAGAAATTCGTTTGGAAGATGGTAAAGTAGGGTGGGTTCCAGCTTCTGCCATAGAAGGTATTTAAATTTTCCCTGTATTCTAAAAACAGCTCGTATAAACCCGATAATTCTGCTTTATACGAGCTGTTTCTGTCTATTTTTAGGAGCTTTTTCTCTGTACTTATAATTCTGCATACTTGAAAATGATTATTTTTTGGAGAGGCAATATTCTTTTTGAAAAAAGATAAAGAAATAGTTTGTTTTATCCTTTTTTTTCCTTAAGTTTATAGCGTGATAATAAAAAGTACAGAGTATTAACCATTAAATTTATGAATATGAGAACAATAACATTTAATGAATTACGTAAGATTAAAGACTCATTGCCTAGTGGTAGTATGCATAGAATAGCCGATGAACTTGGACTGAATGTTGACACTGTAAGAAATTTTTTCGGTGGACACAATTTTAAGGAGGGGAAAAGTGTTGGGATTCACTTGGAACCTGGACCAGATGGTGGATTGGTTATGATTGATGATACTACTGTTTTAGAGCGAGCTTTAAAAATTTTAGATGAAATGGCAGGTAAGACTGAAGAAGCTGTTCGAGCTTAAGAAGAGAAAGTTAGATAGAATCCCAATTGCTGACAACAATTGGGATTTCTTGTTTGTTTTAATCTCAAAATCAATGATATATGGAAGATAAATTAGTTACTTTGGCAATCTTAACGTACGCGAAAGCTCAAATATTGAAAAATGTTCTTGAAAATGAAGGTATTGAGACTTATATTCACAATGTAAACCAGATACAACCGGTTGTTTCTTCTGGCGTACGTGTACGTATTAAGGAGAGTGACTTACCTCATGCTCTGAAAATTACTGAAAGCTCTGCGTGGTTATCTGAAGAGGTAGTGGGGGGGAAGTCACCTAAACTGGAGAAGGTTAGTAATAAAGTGCTGATTCCAGTGGATTTTTCCAATTACTCTTTGAAGGCTTGCGAGTTCGGTTTCAATTTCGCTCAGAATATAGGTGCAGAAGTTGTTTTACTACATGTTTATTTTACTCCTATATATGCAACTTCTTTGCCATACGGAGACGTATTTAACTATCAGCTAAGTGATGAGGAGAATGTAAGGAGTATCTTACAAAAAGTTCATGCTGATTTGAATGCATTATCTGATAAAGTAAAAGAGAAGGTAGCTTCCGGCGAGTTTCCAGATATTAAATATACTTGTGTTTTGCGTGAAGGTATTCCTGAAGAAGAGGTACTCCGCTATACCAAGGAATATCGGCCACGCATTATCATAATGGGAACTCGTGGTAAAAGTCAGAAGGATATTGATTTGATCGGCAGTGTAACGGCTGAAGTGATTGAACGTAGCCGTGTACCGGTATTGGCCATTCCTGAAAATACTCCATTCAAGCAATTTTCTGAGGCTAAGCGTATTGCATTCATTACTAATTTTGATCAACGTGATTTAATAGCTTTTGATTCACTAATAAATAATCTGAAATCATTTAAGTTTTCAGTGTCTCTGATACATCTTTCAGATGTTCAGAATACATGGAATGAAATAAAACTGGCTGGTATTAAGGAATATTTTCAAAAACAATATCCACAATTGGAAATATACTATGATGTGGTAAAGAACGATAATCTGCTTAGTAGTTTAGACAGTTATATCAAAAGTAATCATATTGATATTATAACATTAACTTCTTATAAAAGAAATATATTTTCGCGCTTATTTAACCCTGGCATTGCCAGAAAGATGATTTTCCATTCTGATACACCATTGTTGGTAATTTATGGAAGACCGAATTAGGTGTTGAATATGGATAATATGGTTTCTGTTCAATATCAGCATTATGTTTAATATAGCGCTGGAATAATTTAATCTAATTTTAATTTCTTCTCTCCCTCACTTAAGAAATAACATTCTTTACTTAATGATATAACAATAATAAAAGCCTAATTAATAATTTAATTAGGCTTTTATTATTATGAAAGTATTACATCAACTTTTCAATTTCTTCGAATTCAGGGCCCATTTGCAAATTATAATACACTCTATACAGACCATTTAACCACAAATCTTTTTGATCAGGTTTCAGTTCTCTTGCCTTTTCATAATAAGGTTTTGCCTTTTCATAGAAAGTCTTCAGAGTAGCCTGGTCTTCTTTATACTTCGGATCATTAATATCTGTAGTTGCTTTTTCTGAGAAATCTTGTGCTTGTAAGCAGTAAATTAAGCCTAAATTAGAGTATGCTTCTGCATAATTAGGATCTACTTCTATAGTTTTTTTATAGAATTCAATAGCTTTATCATAGTCCTTCATATTGTGATAAAGGTAGCCTTTTACATACAAATAGAATGTATTGTTAGGATCTTTAGCCAACATATCATCAGCAAACTGCATAGCTTCGTCATATTTGTTGTTATTGCTATAATAATCAATCAAATGACCGAAGAAGAATGAATGTTCAGGATATTTCTGGATACCTTCTTTTAAAGAAGCAATCCATTTAACAGTATCACCTTCAGCTTTCAATGCAGTAGAGATAAATTCCATAGCGTATTTCCCAACCTCTTTATCATCTTGTGCATAAGGAGCATACTTCAAAATACTAGGATAATCTTCCATCTTAGCAGCTGCTAAACTTGCATAATATGCTATTTGGGGTAATACAGTATCTGTTTGTAACAGATTTTCCTTTTCAAACATCGGGTTGATAGCAATATCAATGTATGTTGCAAAGAAATCTAATGCTTTTTTATTGTCTTCATTGGCTGCATCGCCTTCTTTCTGTGAGGCCAAATTAAAGAATTGGATACCGCCATTGATCAGATTACCGCGTTCTGCTAAAATTGTAGCAGAATTAGATTTTCTATATTTATTCTTGATTTTGCCCTTTTCATTGGGAATTTGTGCCAATTCGTCACATTTGAAGTAGAATTTACACATGTTCAATGCGCTATTATATACCTGAAGAGTGTCATAAGGTTTTCTCAGATAGGCATTTTCCATTTCTTTCTCACTTCTTTTTCTTTGGATAAGACCTGCTACATCCCACGTTTCGGCATTGTCCTTTGTTTCGGGATTGGTTAAAGCCTGATTTATCAGTTCCTCTGCTTTGGCAAAGTCAGGATTTACTCCGTTAGCAATACTTTTAGCCTCTTTTACGTTCTTTTCTTGGGCGAAAGTAAAGCTTGCGACAAGTAGTAAAACCATTGAAAATAATACTCTTTTCATGATTGTAGAAAATTTAAATTAATATTATGTCTATTCTTCATTTTCATTGTTTACCTCGTTCTGAGGGCTTTCAAGGGTATTTTCTTCCCCCTCCTCTATAAGTTCCTCTTCATTTTCTGAAGTGACTTTACATACAGAGCCGATTTCGTCATTACGTTTCTCAAGGTTGATTAGACGCACACCTTGTGTAGCACGTCCCATGATACGAACATCGGCAACTTTCAGACGGATGGTAATACCGGATTTATTAATAATCATCAAGTCATTTTCATCTGTAACAGACTTGATAGTTACTAATTTACCCGTTTTATCGGTGATATTCATTGTTTTCACACCTTTACCTCCACGATTGGTCTTGCGATAATCTTCAATATCCGAACGTTTGCCATATCCTTGTTCCGATACAACCATAATTGTTTCCGCCTCAGGATCTTTGATGCATATCATACCTACTACTTCGTCTTGACCGTCTTCATCCAATGTCATACCACGTACACCGGTGGCAGTACGTCCCATAACGCGCACAGCACTTTCATGGAAACGAATGGCACGTCCGTTACGGTTGGCAATGATGATTTCATTGTCGCCGTTTGTCATACGCACTTCGATTACACGGTCGTCTTCACGGATAGTGATAGCATTTACACCATTTTGGCGAGGACGTGAATACTGCTCAAGCAATGTTTTCTTAATGACACCATTCTTAGTACAGAACAATACATAATGGCTGTTGATAAATTCTTGGTCGTTCAAGTTCTTCACGCGCAAATAGGCGTTTACAGCATCGTCAGAGTCGATATTCAACAAATTCTGGATGGCACGACCTTTCGAATTCTTAGTACCTTCGGGGATTTCGTATACCTTCAGCCAGTAACACTTACCTTTCTGTGTAAAGAACATCATGGTATTATGCATGGTTGCAGGATAAATATGCTCTACAAAGTCTGCATCGCGGGTTTCGGTACCTTTGGAGCCTACCCCACCACGGTTTTGCGCACGGAATTCGCTCAGCGGTGTGCGTTTGATGTATCCCATGTGCGAGATGGTGATAATCATTTCATCATCTGCATAGAAGTCTTCCGGATTGAATTCTTCTGATGAATAGACAATTTCCGAGCGACGTTCGTCACCATACTTCTCTTTTACTTCAATCAGTTCATCTTTAATGACTTTGCGGCAGAGTTCGTCATTGACAAGGATTTCTTCCAAATAAGCAATCTGCTTCTGAATTTCCTCATATTCGGCGTGCAGCTGGTCTTGCATCAATCCTGTGAGCTGACGCAAACGCATTTCAACAATGGCACGTGACTGAATTTCACTGAGTTGGAATCGCTCCATCAAACCTGATATAGCATCATTCGGGGTTTTAGCAGCACGGATAATCTTGATTACTTCGTCGATATTATCAGATGCAATGATTAATCCTTCCAGAATATGTGCACGTTCTTTGGCCTTGCGCAAATCATACTGAGTACGGCGGATGACTACGTCGTGTCTGTGCTCAACGAAGTATTTTATCAAATCCTTCAGATTCAGCAGACGTGGACGGCCATGTACCAATGCAACATTGTTCACACCAAAAGATGTCTGCAGCATTGTCATCTTGTAGAGCTTGTTGAGTACAACGCTGGCATTTGCATCACGTTTTACATCAATAACGATACGCATACCTTCACGGTCGGATTCGTCATTAGCATTGGCAATACCTTCAATTTTCTTTTCGTTGGCCAAATCGGCTATATTCTTAATCAATTCAGCTTTGTTGACACCATAGGGAATTTCTGTCACAATGATTTTATCGTGCGTCGAACCAGTCTCAATTTCGGCTCTAGCACGCATTATGACACGTCCGCGTCCCGTGAGATAGGCTTCGCGAACACCGCTCATACCGTATATATAGCCTCCGGTCGGGAAATCAGGAGCTTTGACATACGTCATCAGCTCTTCTATATCGATGTCATTGTTTTCGATGTATGCAATACAAGCGTCAATAACCTCAGATAGATTATGGGTCGGCATATTGGTAGCCATACCTACGGCAATACCAGATGCACCATTTACCAAAAGATTCGGAATACGGGCCGGCATGACGGTAGGCTCTTGCAAAGAGTCATCGAAATTGTTCTGCATGTCAACAGTCTCTTTCTCAAGGTCTGTCATCATGTCTTCACCAATTTTTCGCAAACGACACTCTGTATAACGCATGGCAGCAGCACTGTCACCGTCTACTGAACCGTAGTTACCTTGTCCATCTACCAACATGTAACGCATTGCCCAAGGCTGAGCCATACGTACAAGAGCTCCGTAAACGGACGAGTCGCCATGAGGGTGATATTTACCTAATACTTCACCTACAACTCTGGCTGATTTTTTATAAGGTTTGTCGGAGGTATTTCCTAATCCCATCATTCCGAAAAGAATTCTTCGGTGAACGGGTTTAAAACCATCTCTAACATCCGGAAGGGCACGTGAAACAATGACCGACATAGAGTAGTCAATGTACGATGACTTCATTTCCTCCTCGATGTTAATCTTTATAATTCTGTCTTGTTCAAGCATTTAAAAAGATTATTAATTATACATTTTCGGGTTCGTGAAAAACCACGCTAAAGTACTGCTTTTTTACGATATACAAAAGTTTTCCTCCATAAACTTTGTTGCCTGCAACATAAATATGGAAGTACTCCCTCCATTCCTCACCAAATTGCTATTAATATATAAGGTATAAAGTGGAAAAACAGATTTGAAATTTATGGCACGGGATTTGTATACTATTAAATCAGTTAAATATGATACGCTGAATTAATAAATGCGTATCTTTGTCGTGGATAACCTTTTTAATTGAGGAGAATTATAAAATATGAACAATCAATTTTCACAAAGAGTTTCAGACATAATTACTTATAGCAAGGAAGAAGCCAATCGATTGAGAAATCGCTATATTGGTCCGGAACACCTTCTGCTCGGCATGCTGCGTGATGGCGGAGGAAAAGCTATTGAAATATTGTTGAAACTTGATATAGATTTAAAACGAGTAAAAAGTCGTCTGGAGGGTTTCCTAAAGGATGCCGAGGACGATACTCTCTTGCCGGACGCTGAAGTGCCCTTGTCCCCGATGACGGCTAAGATATTGAAGATGTGTATGCTTGAAGCGCGTTTGCTGAAAAGTGCAACTGCCGATACGGAACATGTATTGCTGGCTATCTTGAAAGATGGCGACAATCTTGCTGCAACTGTTTTGGAAGAACACCGGGTGGATTATCAGGCTGTATTTGAACAGCTTTCGATGAAATCGACCAATCCGAATGCGGGAATGGGATTCACCGAGGATGATGAAGAGGATGAAGAAGATATGAATATGTCCCGCTCCTCCCGTACTGGGGGAGCTGGTTCGGCTTCGGCTGCACAGGCTGCATCCAGAAAGCCGTCCAATGATACTCCTGTGCTGGACAATTTCGGCGTAGACATGACGCGGGCTGCCGAAGAAGGCAAGCTGGACCCGGTTGTGGGTCGCGAACGCGAGATTGAACGTCTGGCGCAAATCTTGAGCCGCCGTAAGAAGAACAATCCGGTGCTTATCGGTGAACCTGGAGTCGGAAAATCTGCCATCGTAGAGGGTTTGGCATTGCGTATTGTGCAAAAGAAAGTTTCGCGCATTTTGTTTGAAAAGCGCGTGGTGATGCTTGATATGGCCTCTGTGGTGGCGGGAACAAAATACCGTGGTCAGTTTGAGGAACGTATCCGCTCTATCATCAACGAGTTGCAGAAAAATCCGAATGTCATCCTTTTCATCGATGAAATCCATACGATTGTAGGTGCCGGTGCTGCTGCCGGTTCCATGGATGCTGCCAATATGCTGAAACCAGCTTTAGCGCGTGGTGAAATCCAGTGTATTGGAGTTACCACTCTCGATGAATACAGAAAGAATATCGAGAAAGACGGTGCTTTGGAACGTCGTTTCCAAAAGGTGATTGTAGAGCCTACCACAGCTGAAGAAACGCTTCAGATATTGAAGAATATCAAGGAGAAGTATGAAGACCATCATAACGTGAGCTACACGGATGAAGCCCTGGAAGCATGTGTCAAGTTGTCAGCACGCTATATAACCGACCGCAACTTCCCGGATAAAGCTATTGATGCTTTGGACGAGGCGGGTTCGCGTGTGCATTTGACGAATATTAATGTTCCGAAAGAAATTGAGGAACAGGAAAAGCTGATTGAAGAGGCACGTAGCCTGAAGGCTGAAGCTGTAAATTCACAGAATTTTGAGCTGGCTGCCAGCTACCGCGACCGTGAGAAGGAACTTTCTGTCCGCTTGGAGGAGATGAAGGTTGAGTGGGAAGCCCGTTTGAAGGATGACCGCCAAACGGTAGGTGAAGAGGAAATAGCCAATGTTATTTCAATGATGTCCGGTGTACCCGTACAGCGCATGGCGCAGGCAGAAGGACTTAAACTGGCCGGAATGAAGGAAGAACTACAGGCGAAGGTGATAGCTCAAGATGCTGCGATAGAGAAACTTACCAAAGCAATCTTGCGTAGCCGTGTAGGGTTGAAAGACCCGAACCATCCCATCGGAACCTTTATGTTCCTTGGCCCTACTGGTGTGGGTAAGACGCATTTGGCAAAGCAATTGGCAAAATATATGTTTGGCTCTGCCGATGCCTTGATACGTATCGATATGAGCGAGTATATGGAGAAATACACCGTATCTCGTATGATTGGTGCCGCTCCGGGATATGTGGGCTATGAGGAAGGCGGCCAGTTGACCGAAAAGGTGCGTCGCAAGCCGTATTCCATTGTCTTGCTGGATGAGATTGAGAAAGCCCATCCGGACGTGTTCAACATCTTGCTCCAGGTACTGGATGAAGGCCGTTTGACTGACAATTATGGCAGAACCATCGATTTCAAGAATACGGTTATCATTATGACCTCCAATATCGGTACGCGGCAGTTGAAGGAATTTGGCCGTGGCGTAGGTTTTGCGGCGCAAAACCGCACGGATGACAATGAACATTCGCGCAGCGTGATACAAAAGGCTCTGAACAAGACCTTTGCTCCCGAATTCTTGAATCGTTTGGATGAAATCATTACTTTCGACCAGCTCTCTTTGGAGGCCATCACAAAGATTGTGGACATTGAGCTGAAAGGTTTGTACGAACGGGTTGAAGCAATTGGTTACAAGCTGGTTGTGGAGGATGATGCAAAGACATTCCTTGCTTCGAAAGGGTACGATGTACAGTTTGGTGCGCGCCCATTGAAGCGCGCCATTCAGAACCACTTGGAGGATGGACTTTCCGAGCTGATAGTGGCGGAGGAGTTACAGCCGGGTGATACGGTAAACGTATCAGTAGACAAAGAAAAAGACGAGCTGAGCATCAGGAAGGCATAAGCTGTTCTTTATAAAAACCGTCAAAATGTCAGTCCTTATGGGCTGGCATTTTTTTTGTGCTATATCTGCCGGAATAATTAAAAATATAAATCTAAAAAATATAAATGTAGTATGCAAAAAGGTAATATTGGGGTAACTACTGAGAATATCTTCCCCGTCATTAAAAAGTTCTTGTATAGTGATCATGAAATTTTTCTCCGTGAGTTGGTTTCTAACGCGGTTGATGCTACACAGAAGCTGAAAACACTCTCCTCTATCGGTGAGTTCAAGGGTGAAGTTGGCGATTTAACCGTACATGTCTCGCTGGGAAAAGATACCATTACGGTGTCCGACCATGGTATAGGTCTTACGGCTGAAGAAATAGACAAGTATATTAACCAGATAGCTTTCTCTGGCGCCAATGACTTCCTTGAGAAATATAAAAACGATGCCAACGCCATCATCGGCCATTTTGGATTGGGTTTCTATTCGGCTTTTATGGTTGCCAAGAAAGTCGAAATCATCACTAAATCCTATCGGGAAGGCGCCCAGGCTGTAAAGTGGACATGCGATGGCAGTCCGGAGTTTACGATTGAAGACACTGATAAGGCAGAACGTGGTACGGATATCGTTCTTTACATAGACGATGACTGCAAGGAATTCCTTGAAGAAGCGCGCATTTCCTCTTTGTTGAAGAAGTATTGCAGCTTCCTCCCTATCCCGGTTGCATTCGGCAAGAAGAAAGAATGGAAAGACGGCAAGCAGGTTGAAACTGCCGAGGATAATATCATCAATGATTCCAACCCGTTGTGGACGCTGAAACCCAGCGAATTGAAAGATGAAGATTATAAGAAGTTCTACCGTGACCTTTATCCTATGTCCGACGAACCTTTATTCTGGATTCATCTGAATGTGGATTATCCGTTCCACCTTACCGGTATTCTGTACTTCCCCAAAGTGAAGAGCAACATCGAGTTGAACAAGAATAAGATTCAGCTCTATTGCAACCAGGTATATGTGACGGATTCGGTGGAAGGTATTGTTCCCGACTTCTTGACCCTGCTGCATGGTGTGCTCGATTCACCGGACATTCCATTGAACGTTTCCCGTTCTTATTTGCAGAGCGATGCCAACGTGAAGAAGATTTCTACATATATCACGAAGAAGGTGTCAGACCGTTTGCAGTCTATCTTCAAGAATGACCGTAAACAGTTTGAGGAAAAGTGGAATGACTTGAAAATCTTCATCAACTACGGAATGCTTACGCAGGAAGATTTCTATGATAGAGCCAAGGATTTTGCCCTTTTCACCGATACAGACAGCAAATATTATACTTTCGAAGAGTATAAGACGTTGATTAAAGATAACCAGACGGATAAGGATGGAAATCTGATTTATCTGTATGCCAACAATAAAGATGAACAATACAGCTACATAGAGGCCGCTACGAATAAAGGATACAATGTGCTGTTGATGGATGGACAGCTGGACATTGCGGTGGTGAGCATGTTGGAACAGAAGTTCGAAAAGGTTCGCTTCACTCGTGTAGACAGCGATATTATTGATAATCTGATTGTCAAGGAAGACAAGAAGAACGAAGCGTTGGAAGCCGGCAAGCAGGAAGTTCTTTCTTCCATCTTCAAGAGCCAGTTGCCCAAGATGGATAAGACGGAGTTCAACATCACGGCGCAGGCTTTGGGCGAAAATGCCACTCCTATCATGATAACTCAGAGCGAGTACATGCGCCGTATGAAGGAAATGGCGAATATCCAGGCTGGAATGAGCTTCTATGGCGAAATGCCGGATATGTTTAACCTGGTATTGAATTCAGACCATAAGCTGGTAAAAGAAGTTCTGGCAGATGAAGATAAGGAATGTGCTGCTGCCGTTGCTCCGGTTCAGGCAGAGATGGATGAAGTGAACAAGCAGCGTACTGACCTGAAAAAGAAGCAGGAAGGCAAGAAAGATGAGGATATACCGACTGCCGAAAAGGATAAAGTGAATGAGCTGGATAAGAAGTGGGACGAACTGAAAACACAGAAAGAAGGCATCTTCGCCGATTATGCTGCCAAGAATAAGGTTGTCCGTCAACTGATAGATTTGGCACTGCTGCAGAATGGTATGTTGAAAGGTGAAGCTTTGAACAACTTTGTCAAGAGAAGCATTGACCTGATAAAATAAGCCCCTTTAAATTTGCATTTAATATATGCAAGGGTATTGTGATTCTTCGGAGTCGCAATACCCTTTTTTTATTCATTTTCACCAATTAGGGTGTGATTTTCTTCGTTGAATACGGCATTTTTAGAAACTATTGTTTATATTTGGGGCAATGAACATTTATCTTACTCGGAATAGCATAGTTATGAAAAGAGTTTTATTGTTTTTTTCGTTTCTTCTATGTGGCTTTATTTTACAAGCTCAGAAAGTGGGGCTTGTACTGAGTGGCGGTGGAGCAAAAGGCATGACTCATATAGGCATTATCCGGGCTTTGGAAGAGAATAATATCCCCATTGATTATATAACCGGAACCTCTATGGGAGCTATCATCGGTTCTCTGTATGCTATGGGGTATTCCCCGGACGATATGGAGGCGCTGTTGCGCTCTCCCGACTTTAAGCGTTGGTATTCGGGCAAAGTGGAGCCTAAATACGAGTATTATTTTAAGAAGAATCGTCCTTCACCGGAATTTTTTAATATCCGTTTTGCTTTTAGGGACTCGCTGCATATGAAGCCCCAGATACTTCCCACAAGCATGGTCAACCCCATACAGATGAACCTGGTATTTGTGGAATTGTTTGCACGTGCTACGGCTGCATGTGGCGGTAATTTCAACAAACTGTTTGTTCCTTTTCGCTGTATAGCATCCGATGTGTACAATAAAAAGCCATTGGTATTGAGTAAAGGGGATTTGGGAGATGCGGTACGTGCTTCCATGAGCTTTCCATTTGTCTTCAAACCGATAGAAATAGACAGTACGCTTGCTTATGATGGCGGCATTTACAATAATTTCCCTACGGATGTGATGCGGGAGGATTTTCATCCGGATGTCATTATTGGCAGTGTGGTAGCGGCCAATCCCGGTAAGCCGAAGGAGAATGACCTGATGAGCCAATTGGAGAATATGATTATGCAGAAGACCGATTACTCCATTCCGGACTCGTTGGGCATAGTCATGACCTTCAAGTACGATGATGTCAACCTGCTGGATTTTGACCGTCTGCAGGAATTGCACGATATAGGCTACAACCGTACTCTTAATATGATGGATTCCATCAAAAGCCGTGTTCACCGTAGGGTGAATGCTGATAATGTGCGTTTGAGGCGCCTTGTCTTCCGGAGTAACCTGCCTCAATTCCGTTTTCGGGATATTATTATTGAAGGGGCGAATGCCCAACAGCAAGCCTACATCAAAAAAGAGTTCCATGATGAAGAGCATGAAGTCTTTACTTATGAAGACTTGAAGCGCGGGTATTTTCGTTTGCTGGCAGATAATATGATTTCGGAAATAGTTCCTCATGCTGTGTATGATTCGGAATCCGATTTGTATGAGCTGCATTTGAAGGTGAAGATGGAGGATAATTTTTCCGTGCGTCTGGGGGGCAGTGTCTCTACCACGAGCTCAAATCAAATCTATTTGGGAATAGGATATCAGAACTTGAATTATTATTCCAAGGAAATCACTTTTGACGGTCAGTTGGGTAAGATTTATAATAATGCCCAGTTGATGGGTAAGATTGATTTGCCTACCAACATACCTACGTCCTTTCGTTTTATTGCTTCAATCAGTACCTTCGATTACTACAAGAAGGACAAGCTGTTTTCCAGGAATGACAAACCTTCATTCAATTCAAAGGACGAACGTTTTGTGAAGTTGATGGTTGCCTTGCCGTTTTTGGCCAATAAGCGTGCGGAGTTCAGTCTGGGATATGGCCAACTGGAAGATAACTACTTTCAATCCAGTGTAATAGATTTCGATAAGGACCGTTCGGACAGAAGTACCTACAAACTTTTGGGAGGTTCCATCGGTTTCTATGGGAGTACCCTGAATACGCGGCAATACGCGACAAAAGGCTATCTGGAGAAACTGATAGCCCAGGTATTTACCGGGAGGGAAAGATTTGAACCGGGGAATCCGCAAGAAGGGTACAGTCCTTCTCCGCAAGAGCGGCAATCATGGTTACAAATCTCTTATATGAAAGAGGCATATCACACTATGGGGCCGAAATTCACCCTGGGATGGATGGCAGAAGCACTATATTCATCGAAGAATTTCTCTGAGAATTATACGGCAACCATGATGCAGGCAGGAGAATTTGCACCGACTCCGCATAGTAAACTGATGTACAATGAAGCTTTTCGTGCCAACCAGTATGTGGCTGCCGGTATCAAACCCATATATGTTTTGAACGACATGTTCCAGTTCCGGACAGAATTTTATGGCTTTACACCGATTTTTCCGATAAAAAAGAATGCATTGAATAAAGCATATTATGGAAAAGCATTCTCCCGCTTTGAGTATATGGGAGAAGTTTCTGTTATTTGTCATTTGCCCTTCGGAGCCATCTCTGCTTATGTAAATCATTATAGCTCACCGAGAAGGGAGTGGAATGTGGGGATGACCATCGGCTGGCAGTTGTTTAATTATCGCTTTGTCGAATAAATTTCTTCAAAAAAAGTTTGTATATCGTTTGCTAATTCGGAAAAAGTACGTATCTTTGCACCCGTTAAACAAAGAGGCCGCGTAGCTCAACTGAATAGAGTAGCTGACTACGGATCAGCCGGTTACAGG
>OAVE01000411.1_pt1 | contig 17219 bp, 17 predicted proteins | sample 1476361 | NCBI WGS metagenome assembly OAVE01 (sample SAMEA2580078, study PRJEB22360) | human gut metagenome | biome: human gut; feature: human-associated habitat; material: faeces | place: Denmark | collected 2008/2010
GGCGGCGCGGGAGTAGCGCCGGTGGCGCCGATGCGGCGTCGGACGATCGCATGGCGGGCTGGTTTCGCCCGTGGCGTGTAGCCTCATTGAGCAATTACGTACTTTCGGGAAACGGCAGGCTAACGGAGAACAAATGGTTACGATAGTGTCGGAAAACTTTGCGCCTATGCGCACGGGAACATACCCAAGAAAGGCTACTATGGCACGCATTCTTATCGTCGAAGACGAGGAATCCTATCGCGAGCCGCTGGTATACCAGCTCACACGCGAGGGGTACGACGTGTCCGCCGCCGCCACCGGCGAGGAAGGTCTGGAACTGTTCACCAAGGGCGGCATCGATTTGGTGCTGCTCGATCTGATGCTGCCGGGCATTGACGGCACTGCACTGTGCCGTCGCATTCGTGAGCAGAGCCGTGTGCCGATCATCATGCTCACCGCCAAGAGCGCCGAAATCGATAAGGTCGTCGGCCTTGAGATCGGCGCGGACGATTATGTGACCAAGCCGTACTCCTTCCGTGAGCTTCTGGCGCGCATCCGGGCCGTGATGCGCCGCAACCAGGCCACCGCCCAGGCCTCCGGCACCGTGGACGACGACATTCCGCTGGTGTGCGGCGACATCGCCATGCAGGTGGGCCAGCATCAGGTCACCGTGCGCGGCGAGACCGTGTTCTTCCCGCTCAAGGAATTCGAGCTGCTCGAATATCTCATGCAGAACAAGGGCCGCGTGATGACCCGTCATCAGCTGATCGACCGCATCTGGGGCTCGGATTACGTGGGCGACACCAAGACGCTCGATGTGCATGTCAAGCGCGTGCGCTCCAAGATCGAGGAGGATCCGGCGCACCCCAAGTATCTGACTACCGTGCGCGGTCTCGGATACAAGATCGATACTCCCGCGGAGTAAATGGAAGGCGGCCTTCGGGTCGCTTTTTTGTTGTGGATTGTGGGCTCGCCGCAGGCGAGTCCGCTCCAAAACTACGTAGCCTCAACGTAGCCCATAAACATCCAAGTGTTCATCTTCTGTTTACTGATTTCGGTTCCGCCTTTTCGAAACCGCTAATAGTCTTGTAGTTGTCAAGAATTGACCGGGCGGTTTCGCTCCGCCCGCGAATAGTTGATAGAGGGATTAGGTAATAATCATGCAGAAGAACATCCTCGTTCGCTCCATTGCCGCGCTGTCCGGCATTGTGATGCTTGCTTCCGTGGCTGCCTGCGGCGACAACAGCGCCGCGAAGACTGACAACAACGCTTCCTCCGACTCCACCGCCAAGGCCGCTCCGGTCTCCGGCGACTTCCAGGGCGCCGGCGCCTCCTCCCAGCAGGCCGCCGTCGAAGCTTGGATCGCCGGCTTCCAGGGCTCCAACCCGGACGCCAAGATCGCCTACAACCCGTCCGGTTCCGGCGCCGGCGTGCAGACCTTCCTGACCGGCGCCACCGCATGGGCCGGCTCCGACAAGGCCCTCGCCGATAACGAGGTCGAGCAGTCCAAGTCCGTGTGCGCCTCCGGCTCCGCCTTCGACGTTCCGGTCTACATCTCCCCGATCGCCGTGGTCTTCAACCTCAAGGGCGTTTCCGATGCCGGCAAGCACATCAACATGGACGCCGCCACCATCGCCAAGATCTTCGACGGCAAGATCACCAAGTGGAACGACCCGGCCATCGCCGAGCAGAACAAGGACCTGAAGCTGCCCGACACCGACATCACCGTCGTGCACCGCTCCGATAAGTCCGGCACCACCCAGAACTTCGTCTCCTACTTCAAGGACGTCACCCCGGACAACTGGAACTACGACCTCTCCGAGAACTGGCCGAACGAGGTCGGCCAGGGCGCCAAGGGCACTTCCGGCGTGATCTCCACCGTCAAGCAGGCCGACGGCACCATCGGCTACGCCGACTTCTCCCAGGTCGGCGATCTGGGCACCGTGGCCGTCAAGGTCGGCGAGAAGTACAACGTGATCTCCGCCAAGGCCGGCTCCAAGGTCATCGAGGACTCCAAGCAGGACACCACCGTCACCGGTGACAACCGCGTCGTCATCAAGATCAACCACGCCACCAAGGCCGACGGCGCCTATCCGATCGTCCTGGTCTCCTACGATGTCGTCTGCCCGGCCTACAAGGACGCCAAGCAGGCCGAGTTCGCCAAGGCATGGCTGACCTACGTGACCTCCGACGAAGGCCAGAAGGCCGCTCAGGACGCCGCCGGCACCGCTCCGCTGCCCGCCTCCCTGAAGACCAAGGTCGCCAAGTCCATCGAGGCCATCAAGACCAAGTGATGCCGTCGGCCCACAGGGTCGCATGGACTGGGCCTGACCTCTGAACGCCGAACTGTGAACGCACAGTCGCCAGCATGAAGCCGCAGTCGTAAACCATACGGCTGCGGCTTCAGTCGGGTCAGGACCCCAACGGTTTGACAACGTCGCCGACGGGCAACCGCACCACTCGAATACTTGATAACCACCCTATATAAGGAGAATCCGTGAGTTCGCAAGACAAAACGGTTGTACAGCCGGTTGGCGGCAAGACCGCCGACAAGGTGTTCCGCGGTGTGGCATACGCCTGCGGCATCCTGATCCTGGTTGTGCTCGCCGCTGTGTTCCTGTTCCTGTTCTTCCGCGCATGGCCGTTGATCGGCGGCGATCAGGCCGCCAACAGCAAAACCGTGTCCAGCTTCACCGGTGGCAAGGCCGACAACTTCTGGAGCTATGTGCTCCCGCTGCTGTTCGGCACCGTGCTGGTATCGCTGCTGGCGCTGCTGATCGCCTTCTTCGTGTCCATCGGCATCGCGCTGTTCATCTCGCATTACGCACCCAAGAAGCTCGCCACCGCGCTGAGCTATGTGGTCGATCTGCTCGCCGCCATCCCCTCCGTCATCTACGGCCTGTGGGGCGGCCTGATTCTGGTGCCCGCCATCTACCCGTTCTGGAACTGGGTGGCCAACCATCTGGGTTGGATCCCGCTGTTCGAGGGCCCGGCGGCCAACCCGTCGCGTACCGTGGCCACCGTGGCCGTGGTGCTCGCCGTCATGATCCTGCCGATCATCACCTCCATGTCGCGCGATATCTTCATGCAGACCCCGCGCCTGCATGAGGAGGCCGCGCTGGCGCTTGGCGCCACCAAGTGGGAGATGATTCGTCTTGCCGTGCTGCCCTTCGGCAAGTCGGGTATCGTGTCCGCCTCCATGCTGGCTCTCGGCCGCGCGCTTGGCGAAACGATGGCCGTGTTGATGATCCTGTCCCCGGGCCTCAACTACTCCATCAAACTGCTGCAGGCCTCGCAGAACCAGACTATCGCCGCGAACATCGCCGCACAGTACCCTGAAGCCAACGATCTGGGCGTCTCCACGCTGATCGGAACCGGTCTGATTCTGTTCCTGATCACCTTCGTGGTCAACTTCATCGCCCGTAAGCTTACCGAGAAAGCGACTGCGTGATGACTGCTGCCGAGAACACTGAAAAGACCCCGATGTCCGGTGCGCCCAAGATCGATTTCGATCGTTTCCGCCCGACCCGTTCCGCCATTCAGCGCCGTAACGTCATGGACCGCTTCATGTGGGTCCTGATCGCGGTGGCGTTCGTGATCGCCTGCATCCCGCTGGTCTCCCTGCTGTGGACCACCATCGTCAACGGCGCCAAGCGACTGAACCTGAACTTCCTGAGCTACAACATGACCGGCGTGGTCGGCGGCAGCCAGACCCCGTCCGGAGGCTACGGCGGCGTGCTCCACGCCATCATCGGCACGCTCGAGATCACCGCCGGCGCCATGATCATCTCCATCCCGATCGGTCTGATGTGCGCCGTGTACCTGGTCGAATACTCGAACCGCGGCAAGCTCGCCACCACGATTTCCCTGCTCGTCGACGTGATGAGCGGCATTCCCTCCATCGTGGCCGGCCTGTTCGCCTTCTCGATGTTCACGATTCTGCTGGGCCCCGGCACCATCAACGGTTTCGAAGGCTCCGTGGCCCTCTCCCTGCTGATGCTGCCCACCGTGGTCAAATCCTGCGAGGAGATGCTGAAGATCGTGCCGAACGACCTTCGTGAGGCCTCCCTGGCGTTGGGCGTCACCAAGCAGCGCACCATCACCAAGATCGTGCTGCGCACCGCCCTGCCCGGCATCGTCTCCGGCGCCATCCTGGCCATCGCCCGCGTGATCGGCGAGACCGCCCCGCTGCTCATGACCGCCGGCTTCATCGCCAGCACCAATGTGAACCTGTTCTCCGGCCAGATGACCACCCTGCCGGTGTACGTCTACCAGGAGTACTCGAAGCTCAACGCGAACTGCCCGCCCAACGCCGACGCCACCTGCGTGACCACGATCCCGATGGAGCGCGCCTGGGCCGCCGCCCTCGTGCTGATCGTCATCGTGCTGCTGCTGAACCTCATCGGACGAATCGTGGCGAAGGTCTTCGCCGTCAAGACCGAACGCTAAGCCCAGCCGCTCAGCCTAAGCCTTAAGAACACAAGGAAACATAAGGAAACATCATGGGACAACGTATTGACGTCAACCACGAGAACATCTACTACGGCGACTTCCTGGCCGTCGAGGATGTGAACATCAACATCGAGCCGAACAAGGTCACCGCCTTCATCGGCCCGTCCGGCTGCGGCAAGTCCACCGTGCTGCGCACCCTGGACCGCATGCACGAGATCATCCCCGGCGCGCACGTCGAGGGCGAGGTGCTGCTCGAAGGCAAGAACCTGTACGACAAGGACGTGGATCCGGTGGCCGTGCGCCGCGATGTCGGCATGGTCTTCCAGCGCCCGAACCCGTTCCCGACCATGTCCATCCGCGAGAACGTGCTGGCCGGCGTGCGCCTGAACAACCACCATCTGGCCAAGTCCGACGCCGACGATCTGGTCGAATGGGCCCTGCGCGGCGCCAACCTCTGGGAAGAGGTCAAGGATCGTCTCGACAACCCCGGCATCGGCCTGTCCGGTGGCCAGCAGCAGCGTCTGTGCATCGCCCGCGCCGTGGCCGTCCACCCGCAGGTGCTGCTCATGGATGAGCCCTGCTCCGCCTTGGACCCGATTTCGACCTTGGCTGTCGAGGATCTGATCAACGAGCTCAAGAGCGACTACACCATCGTGATCGTGACCCACAACATGCAGCAGGCCGCCCGTATCGCCGACTACACCGCCTTCTTCAACCTGAAGGCAGTGGGCCAGCCCGGTCACCTCGAGTACTTCGCGGACACCATCACGATGTTCAACAACCCGCAAAACGAAGAAGCCGAGCGCTACATCTCTGGAAGGTTCGGCTGATCGTTTCCTGCGCGCAGCGTAATGATTTGTGCGTAGGAGAAACGGCAAAGCCCGCCGCAAGGCGGGCTTTCGCATATTTAGGGCGAGTATTGCCGAGTATTACCGTTCTCGCAACGGAGCGAGCTGGAATACTTCGTCGGACTGGGCGGCGACTTCCCGCTTCGGTCGATCGACGGGAGAACGGCGGGTAAAGCGGTACAAGACAAGTCCGCACGATGAATACTCTGTGATGAATCTTCTGTTTACGGTGCGAGTGTGGAAGAATGGTCACAGCAAGGTCCAGCAAAGGAGCATAGGTGAGTACTGGTCTGATCGTCGGCATTGTCGTTGTCGTTATTATCGTTGTCTTGATTGGTTGGGGCGTCAGCGCCTATAACAACCTGGTGACGCTGAAGAACCGTGTGAAGAACGGTTGGGCGCAAATCGACGTGCAGTTGAAGCAGCGCGCCGACCTCATCCCGAACCTGGTGAATACCGTCAAGGGGTACGCATCCCACGAGTCTGAAGTCTTCACTCAGGTGACCGCCGCCCGCGCCGGCGTAGTGGCTGCGGCCAGCAACCCGAGCACGACCACTGCTCAGCGCGCCGCCGCCGAAAACCAGCTGTCCCGCGCCCTGTTCAACCTGCAAGCCACGGCTGAGGCATATCCGCAGCTGCAAGCCAACCAGAACTTCATGGATCTGCAGAACCAGCTCAAGGAACTGGAGAACAAGATCGCCTACGCCCGTCAGTTCTACAACGACGTGGTCCTGAAGCTCAACACCGCCATCGAAACCGTGCCGACGAACATCATCGCCGGTCTGTTCCACTTTGAGCAGGCGCAATACTTCGAGGCCGATGACGCTTCCCGTCAGGTGCCACAGGTCCAGTTCTGACCCGCTTCAGGCCCGTCCGGTAAGCCGCCGGCCGGGCCCGTATTGTCTTAAGAGAGGGAAGATATGCGGATACGATTCATTCGCGCCGGAATCATCAGCATTGTTGCCACGGTGGTGTTGGCAGTTATCACCTTGGCGATAATCGGGACTTCCGCGTTCGGCGATTCGGCCGACCTCAGCTACCGCACGCTGGACTATGACGTGACCGCCACCGCGAACGGTGATTTGAAGGTCACGCAGCATATCGACGTCAAGATGCGTGAGCGTACCGACAGTGACGACAACACCAAGCCGTGGAAGCAGCTGTTCCAGCAATACACGCTGAACTCCGGCACCTTGACTGATATCAGCGATATCAGCGTGCGCAACGTCACCGACGGCATCGACTACGCACAACAGAGCGAGCCCAAGCTGCCCAGTGACGTCTCTTCCGACAAGGAATGGAACAGCGACTACGCCAACCATTGGTATGTCGCCGATGTGAGCGATGGCAGCGACCATCCAAAGGCATACACGCCCGGTACCGATGGTCTCAAGCCCAGCGCCTCCGCCACCGAAGATGACACAACCGTGGAGATCGGCTGGAATATTCCGGTCACCACCGAGGCCGACAGCATGAAGTTCGATGTAAGCTTCACCATGCACGATGTGGCCACCAAATGGAAAGACGTGGCCTCCTTCCAATGGGAGCCGTTCGGCAAGAAGAACCAAGTGCCTATCGGCACGGTCACCGGCACCGTCCATTTCCCCAACGGCATCACCGGCAAAACCTCATGGACATGGCTGCACACCGAGCGCACCTCGGAAACCAAGCGCAACAGCGACGGCAGCTACACGTTCACGGCCTACAACATCCACAATGGCGACTACCTCGATGTGGTCGCGGCGTTCGATGCCGCCAAAGCCAAGGGCATCGCCCGCAAGGGAACCGGCAATCATCTCAAGGACCTGAAACAGGACGAATATAAGCAACAGCAGCGCTGGCTCGACAAGCAACGATTCGCTGCCAGAGCTCGTCTCGTGTTCTGGATTGTCAGCATCGTGCTCGGCATCGCGTTGTGCGCGTGGGGTATCTGGGCTGTGATCTCCAGCAACCGGCGTGCGCAATACAGTGGCAGCGTCGAATACTGGCGCGACCAGCCCGGCATCAGTCCGGCTTCCGCAGCCCGTCTGATTCGCGTGGTCGATCCGTCGACGCGCCAATCCGATGAAGACCGCCAGCTGACCGCCACCGTGCTGTCGCTCGCCGTCAAGAAGGCCATCGCCATTTATCCGGGGCCGTCGGACATGTATCGCGGCATCGACATGAGCCAGGCCACGCCGGTGGGCTTGAGCCAAATGATTGCCGCCGACCAAGGCAAGCAGTATGCGGCAGGCATCACCAGCACCATCGTGATTCTGCCGCTCGCCATTGATGAGGCACCCAACGCGCAACAGTTGGGATTGAGCGAATCGGAAGATGCGCTGCTGAACCTGCTCATCGTCATTTCTCAGCGCGTGGGCAGCCCGGTATTCGACCTGAACCAGATGAAGGCGACCTGCCAGAACTGGCAAGACGGCTATATTGAGCTCGGCAAATTCACCGGTGCATGCAGCATGGAATACCAGCGGCTGGGTGCCACGCGCTCTGTGGGCTGGCAATGGATCCTACCCGGCGTATTGGCCGCCGTGCTGGGATTTGGTTCGCTGCTGGCCAACAGCTTTATCGGATACCCGGTGGCTGGTCTTATCGGGCTGCCGATATTCCTGGTCGGACTGTTCTGCTCGATGGCCGGCGCGATGACCGTGCTCACTGATCAAGGGCAGGATATCGCCGGCCGGACTCTGGGCCTTAAGCGTTATATGGAAGACTTCTCCAACTTCACCGACCGGGGTACCGCCGATTTGGCCTTGTGGGATTGGTATATGGTCTACGCCGCCGCGTTTGGCATTTCCGATCGCGTGATGCGTGAACTGGCCAAAGCATATCCTCAGGTCAACGACCCGGCTTGGCTGGATGCCAACGCCTCCAACTCGTTGTTCTACTGGAACTACCGCCCGTATGGCTGGTACAGCCACCGTCATAATGGTCCATTCGACCACGATGCTGCCGGGCAGATGGACCTAGGCGTTGGCGGCCCAGCTCCGGCTTACGGAGGCACGTCGTTTGCCGGCGGATTCTCCGACCTCGGCTCGCAGCTGAACTCCGGTCTGGCGGACATCAGCTCGACCATCAGCGCGGCAGCACCATCCGCCGATTCCGGTGGCGATTTCTCCAGCTTCGGTTCGGGCGGCGGCTCCGGTTTCGGCGGCTCGTTCGGTGGCTCAGGTGGCGGCTCGTTCGGCGGGCGGTAGCGCATGCCTATGTCGAACGCATTGTTCGTGCCCTGGGCTTAAGCCTTGTCGGTGCGCTGATTCTTGCCGCACTCTGTGCCGGTGCCTTGATTCTCGGCACAGATGGTGCCGACCTGAGCTACCGCACGCTTGATTACGATGTGACCGCCACCGCCGACGGCGATCTTAAAGTCACGGAGCATATCGATATCAAGTTGCGCAAACGCAAGGATGACGATGGCAAGACCAAACCGTGGAAACAGCTGTATCAGCAGTACATGCTGAAGACCGACAACCTCACCGACATCACTGATATCAGTGTGCGCAACGTCACCAATGGCATCGACTATGGTCATCAAGCTAAGCCCAGACTGCCGGACGATGTGCCGCAGGACGAATGGGATTCGGATTATGCCAATCATTGGTATATCGCCGACGTTACGGATGACGATGACAATCCGCAGCCGTATGTTCCCGGCAAGGACGGATTGCCCCTCGACGGTTATTCGGAAGACAAAACCGTGGAGATCGGCTGGAATATTCCCACCACCGTAAAACCAACAGCATCAAGTTCACGGTGAGCTTCGCCATGCATGACGTGGCCACCAAGTGGAAGGACGTGGCGACCTTCCAATGGGAGCCATTCGGTGAGAACAATCAGGTGCCGATTGGTACGGTCACCGGCACGGTGCATTTCCCCAAAGGTGTGACCGCGAGCAACTCGTGGACTTGGCTGCAACACTGAACAAACCTCGGAAACCGGCCGAACCAAGGATGGCAGCTTCACCTTCACCGTAAATGATGTGAAAAGCGGCGAGTACCTAGACGTGGTGGCCGCTTTCGACGCGGCCAAGGCGGGAGATATGGCTCGTGTCGAGACCGACGATCATCTGCAGGAGTTGAAGGAAGACGAAGCCGACGACGAACGGTTCTGGCGCAATCTGGAACGCCAACGCTCCACAAGGCGCCTGAACAACTGGATGACCACCATATCGGCCGGCCTGATATTCGGGATTATTGGTGTTGTTGCAGCCTTACGCTCCTCCGGACGTTCACGTTACCGTGGCTCCATCGAATATTGGCGCGATCGCCCCGAGCTGAGCCCCGCATCGGCGGCCAAACTCATCGATATCGTGACTTCCGGCGACAAACCCGACATTTCCGAGCGCCAACTCGTCGCGACCTTGCTTTCTCTGGCCGTGAAGAAAGTCATTGCTGTGTTCCCCGGTTCGGCGGACCTGTATATCGGCGTGGATCTGAAACAAGTTTCTCCGGTGGAGCTCAGTCAGCGAATCGGGTCCGATCCATACAAGCGCAATAATGCGCGTACCAATAGCACGATTGTGTTGCTGTGGCAGTCCGATTACGGCGTATCTGAGGGATTTGATGAATCAGTATTCGTCGAATCCGTATTTGATGGATCTGGATCTGGCGGATCTGGATCTGCTGCATCTAGCGTGTCCGATGCACACCAGCCCGATCTCAGTGCTTCTGAGCGGACATTGCTCTATCTGCTCACCGTGATTTCCGAGCGCGTAGGTCGTACGGCATTTGACATGGATGACATCAAAGACGCCTGCAAGGATTGGAAAGACGGCTACAAGGAACTCGAAAAGTTCACCAATGCGTGCAAGACCGAATTCGCGGCGGCGGATATCGCGCCGAAAACCGAGAACGGATGGCTCATTCCCGGGGCAATCACCGTGCTGATCGGTGGCGCCAGCATATTCATCAACGGTTTGGCCGGATATCTGGTGGCCGGGGCCCTCATCGGCATTCCCCTGATGACGGTCGGCATATTCTGCTTCCTGATGGGGAATTCCTACGTGCTGACCGATCATGGTCAGCAGATGGCCGGGCAATGCTTGGGTCTCAAACGATATATGCAAGGCTTCTCGAACTTCAAGTACCGTGGAGTCGCGGATTTGACGCTGTGGGATTGGTATATGGTCTACGCTGCCGCATTTGGCATATCCGACCGGGTGATGCGGGAGCTGGCCATGGCCTATCCGCAAGTATCCGATCCGGAATGGCTTGATGCCAATGCCTCCGACACGGTGTTCTATTGGAATTATCGTCTGTACGACTGGTATGGGTTGCGTTTCTACAATGGCTCGGCGTTCGCGGATTCCGTGGCTGACAGCGGATTGGCCGGAGCGGTGCCAGCGTTCGGGGGCACGTCGTTCGCGGCTGGGTTCTCTGACCTCGGCACGCAATTGTCGTACGGATTTGCGGATATCACCGCGACAATCAATGCGGCCTCGCCATCCGGTGGCTCAGGCGGCTTTGGCGGTAGCAGCGGCGGTTCCGGCGGCGGTTCGTTCGGCGGGCGGTAAGCGATGTGCTTCTGAAAGTCCCTATAGCTTTGAAAGTAAAAGGCCCGGTGTCATAAGACATCGGGCCTTTCTCTCAAAATCGAGGTGAGGAAACCTCAACAGTCAGGTCCAACGGGGCGAAAGTCTGTGGCGCCGCCGAGAAGATTGCCTCGAAGCTAGCGTGACCTTTCTGCTACAACACAGCATACCAGCCCCCACCGAAGCTCACCAGTACACTGGACTGACCAAACCAAGGTCTACTAGCGTGCCACTTTGGCGCGGTGTCGTTGTGTCAACCGGCATAATGACGTCTCAAAATTCAAGAGGAGGTTCTCATGGTAGGCAACAACCATGACAACCGTCCGAGACAAGACCGGCAATACCGGGAAGGTCTGATGACCGGCCTGTTGATCGCCCTGGCCAATCAAGTTGGACAGTGGTGGTCGACGGCCATCATCATTGCCGCACTGGTATTGCTGGGAATGAGTCTCAGACGAGGCCACTGATCTATCAGCGGAACAGCCGGAATCCATGGGGTTCCGGCCCCTCGTTTTCGCTGAACTGGGTATGAGTAAGTTGCGTTTTCTATTCCGTGAAGTTGCGGAAATTTCATAGATTGATTGTGCGGGCAGGCCGAGAGTGTGAAATCCAACGGGATGCTTAGGCTTGATCGTGGATATCGAGTTTCCATAAGTTTCACGAAGGGAATCACCATGGCATTGTTCCGTAACCTCGGCCCGTTCTCCACCACCGCCATCGGCCACGGCGAAATGCCGCTGACCATCGAAAACAACCGCGGCCATGAGGCCGGCATCGAAACCCTGCACGCCTCGCTGGACGCCGGCTGCCGCCACATCGACACCGCTTGGGCCTACTACTGCTCCGGCGGCGAAGAACAGACCGGTGAAAAGCTGGTGCGCGAGGCCCTTGAGACCTGGAAGGGGCCGAAGGACGAGGTGCTGGTGGCCACCAAGGTGGGCCACTTCCGCAACTTCACCGACGGCCGCCCCACGTGGGATGTGGACGGTCGCCCGGAGAACCTGATTCGACACGGCAAGGAGAGCGCACTGGCGCTCGGCGTGGACACCATTGACCTGCTGTACTTCCACCGCCCGGACCCGAAGGTGCCGTACAACGAGTCCGTCGAAGCCATCAAGCAGCTGGTGGACGAGGGCGTGGCGCAGGAGGCCGGTATCTCCAACGCCTCTATCGAGCAAATCGACATTGCGCGCGGCATTCTGGGCGACAAGCTCGTGGCCGTGCAGAACCAGTACTCGCCGATTCACCTGGAGACCCAGGACACGCTCGACTACTGCGCCAAGGTCGGTCTGGCCTTCGTGTGCTGGAGCCCGCTCGGCGGCTACCGTCATCCCTATGATGAGACCAAGTTCGACCCGTTCCGTGAGGTCGCGGCGGCCCACGGCGTGAGCTACCAGCAGGTCGTGCTGGCATGGGAGCTCGCCAAGGGAGATCACGTGTTCGTGATTCCCGGCGCGCACCGTCCCGAAACCATCCTCGACTCCCTGAAGGCCGATCGGCTCGAGCTCACCCCCGAAGAGCTCGCCAAGCTCGGCTGATTGCCCATTCCCCATCCTCCCGAATTTGTGCCGCTGACGTTGGCTTAACGTCACAAATTCGGGAGGATTGATTCGTCTTGAAGGAACCGCCATGCGCAAAAAACTCATCCTCGACCTCGATACCGGCATCGATGACGCGCTCGCCATCGCATATGCCCTAGGCAGTGCCGACGAGATCGATCTGATTGGTATCACGGCCACCTACGGCAATGTCGCGGTGCCCCTGGCCGCGCACAACGCGCTGGCGGTACTGCACCTGTTCGGGCGTGACGATGTCCCGGTCTATCCCGGAGTCGACCATCCCATCGCCCCGGCAACATTGCCGACAATGCGTGGCACCACGCCGGATGAGCGGGCCCAAGCCTATGCGCGCTGGCAGAACGGCGGCGCGGGCGGCTGGCAAACGGACGCTCCGTGGTCACCAACTCCCGGCTCGGTGGCGGTCCACCATCCCAACGGCATCGGTGGCGCAATCATCCCCGACTCCCCGCGCGCTCCGGAAGCACCAGGCTCGGCGGTCGATTTCATCATCACCGCCGCGCACGAATACGGCCCGGATCTGACCATCGTACCTACGGGCGCGATGACCACCATGGCCACCGTATTCCGCAATGCTCCGGACCTGAAGGATTCCGGCGTGAACGTGACGTTGATGGGCGGTGCCCTCACATTGCCCGGCAATGTGAGCCCGGCCGCCGAAGCGAACATCTCCCAAGACCCAGAGGCAGCAGACTATCTGTTCAAGTGTGGCGCACGCACCACCATGATCGGCCTCGATGTGACGCACCAGACCACGCTCACCCGTGAGAAAGCCCATGAATGGGCGTCTCTGGGGACGCCGGCCGGCGACTTCATCGTCACCATGACCGATTACTACATCGATTTCTACGTAAAGAACCAGCCGGAAATCCACGGCTGCGGACTGCATGACCCGCTCGCTGTGGCTGCCGCGCTTGACCCATCATTGGTCACCACGTTCGGCTTCAACCTACAGGTCGATTTGGAGGGCCCGTTCCGTGGCCGCACCATTGGTGACCGCTCGCGGCTGCAAGATTTCGACAAGCACACTCAGGTTGCGCTCGGCGTCGACGTGTCGGAATTCCTCGACCGCTTTATGGCTCGCGTCACCGCCGCGGCTCGTGGGTAAACGCTTATGCTTTGGCGGTCGTGTCGGTTGCTGAAGCGTCGGTTAGTAGTGCGGACAATGCGGCATCCGGCGAAACGCGAACCAAGCGGCGGCGGGAGCCGCGTGAGGCTTGGAGCTGGCCTTGGCAACGAGGCCATGCAGATGACTTCGCTCTAGCGACAAGCTAAAACAAAGTCATCTACAACGGCCAACGAGCGGGGCATAGATGGGAAGAGGTCGAAGGAATCGCTGCTGATTGTGTACGTCGAATCATAGCGGAACGATAGGTCGTCGCCAGTCGCATACAATGTGCCGGCAGGAGCTTCCATTCCAGGCCCTAGCGTAATCAGTACAGTTGATTCGATAGTTTTTGCCATCAGGGATTCACCTCCGAACGCGCTTCGGGAGTTGTTGGCCAGCGCGGAGACGCCCAAGATCGGTGGAATAGGGGTCGCATGCGGCTACGAGTGTGTCAGCAAGTTGCAACACGCGCGCGATGGTTAACAGCGAATCTGACCGGACAGCCTTTCCTTGCTCCAGATTTGACACTGTGGTCGGGCTGACACCAGAGCGGTGTGCTACATCCGCAACCGTCAACATCAGTAGTTTGCGCTGTTGCGAGAACTGTTCGCCTAGGATGCGTAAATCGCGTTTGGTGGTGGTGGGCACATACTTCATTGCGATACTCCGAGTGTTATAACATATAGTTTTCCATGAATAAAATCATTTATTCACTAGTATACTATTGATTATCTGCTATGCGATACCGGAATGAGGAAGGTTTAGCGTCTCGATGTTTCTGCTCATACGCAAAAGGACTTTCTGCCAACAAATAGCAAGAAAGTCCTTTGGTCTCACGCGTATATGAGGTTTACAATCCCGGAATCAAACCACCGGGTGGGTCGAGCGTGAGGTATTGCTCCTCCAGATCGATGTCGGGCACCAGTTCCTCCACGAACGGCACCAATGCGGTCTTCTCGACCACATCCTCGCCCTTGGAATTCTGGCCGGTTACCACCGGCTCGGTCAAACGAATCTTGAGCAGTGACTGAGCGGGGGAGTCGACCACATCCACCACTTTGCCGACCACTTGGCCGGCGGGCAGTCCCAGACCGTTGCCCTCGACTAGACGGGCCTCAAGGCCAATAAGATCCTTGGGATACCATTCGTCGGCTTCGAGCATATCTTCTGCGTCGTCGACCTCGCCGTAGAGTTCGACACCGTTTAGGGCCTCGGCGGCATTGCGGTCGTCGACGCCCTCAAGCTTGAGAATCCAACGATCCTTGAACGTGCGTGAGCCCTCGACGATGTACTCGGTCTCGCCATCCTGGCTGTAGAGCACGGAGTCCGGCTCGAAGCGCCACTCGGGATCATCGGTGTACAGGCGCACGGTGACTTCGCCCTTCAGGCCCTGTGCGCGGCCAATACGAGCGACCCTCAGCAGCTCGAGTTGCTGAGGGTCGTCGTGCATGTCTTGCTGTGCCATGCTGTGAATCGTTCCTTATCGGTTATCGACGGACGTCCATGATGTCAACGCGGACCTTGTGGTCAGACAGTGCCTGAATCACGGTGCGAATCGCGTTGGCGGTGCGGCCGCCACGGCCGATCACACGGCCGATGTCTTCCGGGTTCACGCGTACACGAAGCAGTTCGCCGCGCGCGTTCTCATGAGACTTGACGGAAACATCGTCGGGAAAATCAACGATGTTCTTGATGAGGTGTTCCACAGCCTGTGCGAGCATAGCTAGCCTTTCGTTTCCGCTCAGGCCTCAGCCGGAGCTTCTTCGGCGGCCTCTTCAGCCGGGGCTTCCTCAGCGGCGGCAGCGGCTTCGGCTTCAGCCTTGGCCTTGGCAGCAGCTTCGGACTTGGCGGCCTTCAGCTTCTGAGCCTGGTTCTCAACGGCCGCGATGCGGGCCTCGGCGTCCGGGCCAGCCTCAACGGTCTTCAGGGTGCCTTCGGCACCTTCAAGGCCCTTGTACTTCTGCCAGTCGCCGGTGATGTTCAGCAGCTTGAAGACGGGCTCGGACGGCTGAGCGCCGACGCCGAGCCAGTACTGAGCGCGGTCAGACTTGATCTGGATGGTCGAGGGCTGGGTGTTGGGGTTGTAGGTACCGATCTCCTCGATGACCTTGCCGTCACGCTTCTTGCGGGAATCGACGACCACCACACGGTAGAAGGCGTAGAACTTCTTGCCCTGTCGCTTCAGACGAATCTTGGTTGCCAAAATGGCTCTCCTTGTAATGCTAGGTGTGCGGGTTCTCGGTTTGCCATGTGGGGCATGACCGGCCGGAATCCACGTGTCCTCGCGGCTCGGGGTGTAGAGGGCGCCACGCGCGCGCGAATAACCGTACTAGTGTAACGCGGAAGCCGGATATTGCGCATCGGTCCGGTCGTGACGCACGGAATCGCCGGACGGACAGCGTGTCGGCGGCGCACCTACCGTCTTCATGACTGATAGCCTGATTGATGGCAGTGTGAGACGGGAAAGGGGGCGCTGATCGATGGGTGAGTGCGTGATCGGCCCTGGTGCCCGGGCGCGTGTGGATGCGGATGACGGATTCTTCTTCGGCATGGGGGCCTTCGAGACCATCGCGGTATCCGGTGGCGCGCCCTTGTTGTTGGACGACCATCTGACGCGTTTGGGTGAGACGTTGCGATACCTCGGCATCGAGGCGCGTCGCGCCGATCTGGAGACGATGGTTCTCCGCGCATGCGCCGGACTCGGCGCATCGGACGATTCGGCCCTCAAGCTCACGGTCACCGAGCGCAACCGCGTCGTCTCGTTGAGACGCAACCCGTATGCCGCGCCGGGGGCGAAGCGCGCCTTCCGCTGCGACTTCGCCGATGTGCGCAGGAACGAATCCTCCCCCTTTGCGCGCATGAAGACGTTGGCGTATGCCGAAAACATCATGGAGAAGCGTCGCGCCCGTGACCGCGCCGTCGACGAGCCGTTGTTCCTCAATACGCGGGGCGAGGTCGCCGAAGGGGCCGTCTCCAATGTCTTCGCCGTCATCGGGGGAGACGTCGTGACGCCTCCCGTCTCCTGCGGTCTGCTGCCCGGGGTCATGCGCCATGCCGTGATCGGGTTCACGGGGGCCGTCGAACGCCCGATCATGCCCGACGAGCTGCTTCGGGCCGACGAGGTGTTCCTCACCAACTCCCTGATGGGTGCCATGCCCGTGGCCGGTATCGGCGGCGTGGAATTCGAACCGGGGAGCGTGTCGCGCGACGTGAACGACGCCTATGCCCGCATGGTGGCGCGGACGCGGGCCCGGGCGCAGATGAAGGAGTTCCGGTGAGCGCGCAGGTGTTCAAGCTCAGGACGTTCCGACCGCTTGCCGACATCGTGGAGTGCGTGCGCGGCGAGGAACGCTTCGCGTTCCTGGACTCCTCGATGCCGGGGGCGCAGGGGCGCTACTCGATCCTGGGACTCTTCCCCTATCTTGTGATCGAACACGGGCGGGGCGGATGCCTCGTCGACGGCGTTGCCGTGGAGGGTGATTTCTTCGATGTCGTGAAGAAGCGGCTTGGACCCTGCGATGGCGCGCGCGATCCGCGTCTGCCCCTCACGGGAGGCGCGATCGGGTATCTGGGATACGATTTCGGCCGCGAATCGTGCGGCGTGCCGACCAGACATGATCCCGTCGCGGCCACACCGGAGGCGAGCATGGTCTTCTACGACCTGCTGCTCATCGAGGACGTCCGGTCGCGGGCGTTGTTCTGCTGCTGCCAGGGGCGGACGATGACGGCCG
>OAVE01000435.1_pt1 | contig 16407 bp, 22 predicted proteins | sample 1476361 | NCBI WGS metagenome assembly OAVE01 (sample SAMEA2580078, study PRJEB22360) | human gut metagenome | biome: human gut; feature: human-associated habitat; material: faeces | place: Denmark | collected 2008/2010
CGTCAAAGCCAAGGAATGGCTGCATGACTATCTCCAAGAAAATGTCCGCAGCCCCTAACGACCGAATTCTTGCGCATTTTTGGATTCCGGCCTTGATGGAAAAGGACATGGGCCGTGCCGGGTACGATTTTCAGTCGCCAGACAATGAAAAACCGCGATTGGAAAGAGGCATGGAGCCATGTCCAAGGAAATCATACAGTTCGACCAGGCCATGTTCGAGAGCAAGCTCGACGCCATGGTGCGCGAGAAGGTCGAGCGGATCGTCAACGCGATGCCCGACGCTTCAGGCGAACGAGATCGCCAACGCCGCGAGATACGAGCGTTCCGGCTGATGGTGGCCGACCGGTGGGGTGGGAATCAGTTGAGATTATTCTTGGGTGCCTGTGGGTGCCTCGTGGAGAAACGAGGGTAATCGGTAGGTTTCCCAAAAATCGAAAGCCTTGGAACAAAGCCAAAAACAGTTGGCTAGGATTATCATGCGAGGTGCGCATGATGATGGTAGTCATGGTCTTAAGTGTCTCATGGGCTTGAGACCGGGCGTTGCTGTTTGATTGCGGGGAATGGCACAGAGGGCCCGTGGACTGGCCGCGGCCGATAGCCGGGAAGCCGAGCCGCCGCGCGAAGCGTCATGCGAGTTGGCTCGCGATGATCAACGTGCCGGCAACGACCATGGGCGCCGAGAAGACACGCAGAAGAGTCCTTTTGCGTTCTCTTCCCAGTTTTTTGGATCCGATCACGACGGATATCAGGACCAATCCGACGGTCAGCGGCACCAAGGCCAGCGGAAGCAGCGGTTTTTCCATGGCATCTCATCTCGAACGCTGTGGTTCAGATGTTTCGATGTTCGGTTTTTCTGCGCTTGCTGACAAGAGCCATGGAGCAGCATGTCGATACGCACAGATTCACTATGCAGGTCGCTGCTGGCAGTAGCCGTATGAACGGCTGACTGTAGAAATCGAGGACATCTGGATCCATGGATCCTGAGTATATTTCAAAAACCGGATATGATGCGAGAGCCAGCGCCGAACTCACGAGGAACAGTATCCAAATGACGGGCAATCTCAGGATGGATACTGTTCGGCCTTTCCGATGGACTTCTTTCGAGAACATGAAAAGAGCCCAAGAGGTCACTGCGATTAATGCACCCGCGCAATACAACAGACCAGGGGACTCGCTACGCATGATTCCGTCCTCACTTCAGTCGCAGGTAATTTGGCTTATCGATCTTCTGGCTGGTTCGAGATTACCATACCTGACATGGCAGTCGAATTGCCCGTTGTCTATTGGCAGAGCATCCGACTGTTAATCGGACGGTCGCTGGTTCAAGCCCAGCCGCAGGAGCCAGACAAAAACCCGGAACTTCGGTTCCGGGTTTTTGTTACCCGCCCCCCGAAACTCCTTTATCAAGGAATCATCCATAAGGGATGCCGCGGCAGACGGTCTCCAAGGCACTACACCGTGCTCATCCCCATGGACGACGGCAACTGGCACGTCACCGTGTACTGTCCCGCCTCGCTGGACGGCCCACTGCTCGACAAGGATTCCAACGAATTCGACACGGACGACGTGAAACCCGGCGACAAGTCGTACACCGTTGCCAATCCATTCCACCTGGATCACGCACCCGGAACAGACGGTTTCATCTTCGGCCCTGACACCCTCCGACGATAGCGATGGACTAACCATTCAACCGCACGCGTAGGAGGAGCGCATTCCAACCATGAATGAATGACATATAGACGTCAAGGGCTTGCGGACATCGTGTCCGCAAGCCCTTGACGTCTCAATCCAACGAAATATCGACTTTTACCCGTTTGTCGGATTCAGGCTTTCGCGCAAGTCCGGCGATGAGGAGGGCCACCAGCAGGGGGATCGTCGTCAGTGTACCCCAGGAAATCGAGAACGTGTCGGCGATGTAGCCGCACAGCGGGGTGACGACCGCGGTGAAGGCCATCAATACGAGCGATCCCACGGAGAACGCGGTCGCGCGGATCGAATCGTTAATGCTCTCGTGCAAGCTGCTGGAGATCGTGTTCGCCACGTACATCTGCGCGCAGGAGAACACGAAGAACGCCAGGATCCTCACCGCCGGCATCGGCGTGGCCGCAAGCACCACCGCCGACACGATGAGCACGAGGATCGCAATGTCGCCGGAACGTGGATGCAGCCGCAGCATACCCAGACGACTGCCGACGATCTGCGCGATATTAGTGAACACTAGGCCGGCGAACTGCCACCAGACCCCGGTCTGGTGGCCCATCAGCAGCAGCTGCCAGAACGTCAGCACCGACAACGTACCCAGATTGAACACCACCATATTCCATATCTCCGGCTTCCGCAGCAGCACGGCCGCGGCCGCCACGGTCTGCCTGACATGATCCAACACCGTCAGCGAGGTCCCGGACTCGCCCGGCTCGGCGGATCCATCGGATTCGACGGACGCCTCGGCCTGCCGTTCCGTCGTCCCGTTCCCATCCATCGCTGCCGCCTTGGTGCGCGACCCGGCCCTCATCAGACCGAGAAGCGGGATGATCGCCAATACGTAGAACACCGTCGCGCCCAGCCAGATCAGCTGGGAGTCAAGCAGGAACAGCACGGCACCGACCGCACCGCCGCATATCGTGCACACACCGATCATCGCCGACAGTCTTGACACCAAGGTCTTCATACCCAGCGAGGGATCGTGCTTGCGGGCGTATTCGATGTACAGCGAGGACGCCGCGCCGCTTTCGACCGCGGCCCCGATGCCGGCCAGCACGTTGGCCAGGCACAGCACGGCGAAGTTCGCGGACCAGAACAGCATCAATATGAATCCCGCGACGCGGCACAACACGCCGATGATCAGCGTTCGTTCCCGGGACCACCGGTCGAACAGCACGGACGTGGGCAGCTCGCTGGCCGATTCGCTGACGTCGAACACCACATTGACGATGGAGATCAGCAGCACCGACAGGCCCACATCATGATAGGCCACCATATAGTAGACCGAAAAGCATCCGGCACCAAGATAAATAAGCGCATTATACAAACAGGCAAACCGAACCATCAATCATTCCCTTACATAAACAAAGAACCGGTATACGTCGATCTATGTATATTAAATCCCATAGCCTTAGCAAAATCCTCCAGACGATTGGAGTTTGTAAAATACGTCGAATCACAAGGTGCGATATTCGTCGCTATACATTTGAGAGCCTTCTGCTGTTTTCGTGGGTTAGAGGATGGGTGTTGGCAGGTGGATGGGTAGGCCGCTGCATCGGAGTTTGATCATGGCGATGAGATTGTCGACGTGGCGGAAGACGTAGGCCATGTGGATGGTGATCTTGATCTTGTCGTTGAATGCCTCGGGCCTGGCGTTGGAGTGGCCGAGTCCGATGGTCCCGAGGATGTTGTCCTCGCGTCCGTGGGTCTTCCCGCATGGTTCGACGATCTTGGGGATGCGGCTGTGGGAGGCTCGGAAAATCCATCGTTCCAGCCCGGCCCCGGCTTGGTCGATGGGCCGTCGCCGTTCGCCGACCCCGTCGTCGTACTCAGGGCACTTGCGCCCGCAGTGCGAACACCCGGGTGTCGCCTTCCGGCACCGCACCCGGACCACCGGCGCGGGAGCGGGACACAACGGCGAATCGTCCGCCGGCACGTCCTCGACGACCATTTGGGATTCAACGGCTCACCGACGAACCACCACCCACGAAAACAACACAAGAGCCTGATTTAAACTGTAGTCTGCATGGTGGAATTATTCCCGTGTCTGTACCGCCAGAAGTACCGTTAAGGGAATTTCCGTATAATGCAGTTGTGGAGCTTGTCAATCCCGGAGCCGATACGGTATCAAGAAAGACCTATACGGGTGCAGATGCGGATTGGTATGTAAAAGCAGAGGACATTGTATTGAAGAACGCAGGCAATCCACGGAACCATACACCGCAGGGACAACCGAAAAAATAAATTTGGTGGGTAGATTTTTTATTGTAGCAGATATATGGAACTGTTATCATATGGGTATGAAGGAAGCAACGCATTTGAAGTTGCAGAAGGAGTGAATCTGAAATGTGTATGGAATGTTATGTTGACGAGAATAGAATAACACCACTTTTAAATCCATTAGATTGTTTAGAAAATCATACACAATACATTTGTGGGACTTGCGGGAGGTGTATCTGCATTGAGCATGACCCCAAACGTGGATTACAACGGTGGAATTTCCCTTTTAGATCGTTAGAGATAGCGAAATTATATTTGCGTACTGCTGATTATAGTACTAAAAAGTCATGTGGTATTTACGAACTGAAAAGTGAGAATGGCAGACTTTCATACAAAATCTTTGCGGACGGTGAGGACTTGCTGTTATATCTAAAGAAGAACAAAGGAAAAACTTGCAAAGATGTGAAACCTGTTTTCATGATTGAAGAATACAGAGAATATGCAAATACACAAATAAGAAAATTGACCTCTGATGAAATACAGAGATATATGGCAGAGCGATAACTTCCAGTTTTGCAATTTCATATCTATGCATACATGGCAGTTAGTCTTAGGATTGACTGCTCTTTTTGTACTCAGAAAGGAGTGATTGATTTATGCAAAAGATTTGGAACAAAAGACACCGTATCAGTGCCGGCGACGAACACCTTGTCTATCATTTTTCCATAGGGACGTTTCTGTTTTTGTTCGTGGCAGTTCTTCTGCTACTGAATATAAAACAGCTCGTGCGTACCGATTGGGAACATCTCAGCTTGTTAGAGAACGGCTTGACGCTTTCCACATACAACTTCATAACCATACTTGGTGTGCCGACACTCCCGATTATATGATGCATTTCAACGGATTCAGGTTCATGGGCCCATACGGGTGCTGACCAGGATGGGAGCAAAGACATGTCAATGACCATGTCTCCTGATTGCTGAATCAGTATCTCCGACGAAGCCTTCGCAATAGACGATGAGGAAATGGAAGATGAACCCGTTCAAGATGAAGACTGACGCAGAACCTCAGGAAGCTTCGTCTTCCGAGTAAGCTCTGTGCTCCTCATGCAGACACGTGATACCGGAGCCCCTGCCTTCGCCAAGAAATACGGTCCCACGGTCGTCAGCAAAGTGGGCCACTTGGTCGTCAATGTGGTGAAGAAGAGATTCTAGCTGCATATCTGTCCGAGTCGGACACGATTTACGGCGTGTGTCCTGCGAGGGGCTGGTGATGTTTTGTCGGGCTCATCGTTGATTCCATGGCCTCCATCACCGGTGGAAGCGCGATATTGGAAAAACACCGTGAGGCCATCGAGCGTGATGGTCCCAGGATGGTGACGCAGGCCGTCGGGAAGAATACGTTCTACGGCGGATCCGTGAAACCGGATCGTGATGATAAGCAGTCCTCCAGTCCGAACAGCTACTTCCAGACCGGGTACAAGAGCCTGATGGATTTGGCGATAAGGCGGATTCTAGTGGTGGTTGCAACACCTGAGGTTTGAGCGGCCTTCCATGGTCACGTTGTCGGTTGTTGAGGTTATCACGCGGCGTCGAGCAGTTCGATGATCTTCTCGCTTGGTTTCATGAACCCGAGGGTTTTGCGTGGCCGGTCGTTGAGTTCCTCGGCGACCGCGTCGAGGTGGTCCTCCGGGTAGACGGATGGGTCGGTGCCTTTGGGGAAGTACTGGCGCAGGAGCCCGTTGGTGCTCTCGTTGGTGCCGCGCTGCCGCGGGGAGTGCGGGTCGCGGAAGTGGACGGCCATGTCCAGCGAGGCGCCGGTCCGTTTGTGCAGGGCGAGTTCCGCTCCCTGGTCCCAGGTCAGGCTGTTGCGCAGGAGTTTGGGCAGGTGCTGCATCTTGTCGATGATGGCCTGCTGGACGTGTTCGGCGTCGTGCCCGTCGGGCAGGTGCAGCAGGATCGTGAACCTGGTGGTGCGCTCGACGAGCGTGCCGATCGCGCTTTTGTTGCGGCTGCCGGTGATGAGATCGCCCTCCCAGTGGCCCGGGACCGCCCGGTCCTCGATCTCCGGGGGTCGCTCCGAGATCATGACCATGGGTTCGCGGAAACGGGGTTTGCGGCCTTGGCCGCCTTGGGGTCTGCGGGCGGTTCGCCCCTGCCTCATGGCGCGTTTCAGCTCCTGCTTGAGTTCGCCCCTGGCCTGCAGGTAGATGGCCTGGTAGATCGTCTCGACGCTCGCGTGCGTATCCCCATTATCCGGGAGGTCCGGCCTCGGCCGGTCGGCTATCTGCTCCGGGCTCCAATGCCTGCGCAGCCCGGCGGCGATCTCGTCCCACAGTCGCGTGCCCTCGGCCGCCTTGCGCGGTTTGGGGCGTTTGAGCCGGTCCGCGGCCTTCTGCTGGGCGCGGTAAGGCTCGTAACCGCCGGACTCGGGATTCCTGTTGCGCTCGACCTCGCGGCTGACCGTGCCGGGGTCGCGGCCCAGCAGGCGGGCGATGGCGCGGATCGAATCGCCCAGACGCAGACGGTCCGCGATCTGGATGCGCTCCTCCTGGCTCAGGTGGCGCGGATGGAGGGTCCTGGGTTTGTCCATGGTGGAACGATACCGGTCCACCAGGGGTTTCTCGTTCCTTCCCGTGGCGCGCGTCCTGCCGTTGCGCCACGCCTTGCCGGTGCGTTTCGAGACGCCGACCGCGTGCGCGGCCTGGGTGAAGTTCATGCCTTCCTCGTCCAGCAGGCGCACGTACTCGGCGCGTCTCGCCTCGCACATCAGCTTCCTCGTCGGATATTCGACGCCGTTGAACGCCCAACGGTGTTCCCCGCCACGGTCTTCGTTTCGGTGGCTCCTGGTCACCTGACCCTCCTTGCGGTAGGTCAGGTGTTGCAACGATCACTAGAACCCGCCGGGCCGGTAGTATTCGGGGGGGGGGCAATGGCACGAGTCGATCTATCTTGTCCTTGGTGAGCGGCGTCTGGTTGCGCCGGGCGCTCGGCTTGCGCAGGGTGATGGGCGCCACGGGCAAGGCCGTGGGACGCATCTATTGAATCGGAGTCGCGGAGAAGTCCAGGCCGGCAAGGCAACGAGTGACCGCGAGCCGGCGGAGGGGGGCTCTTATGCTGGGAACGCACCTCGATGATCCGCCGATCAGCATTTGGAATGGGTCCATGCCGTTCTTCATGAGGAATCAAAGATGGATGGAAGCGCAGGCGACTGGCGGTGAATGTTTGTAGTTTTCAAGGGACAGGAGTGTTGGGAAAATCTACTGTAAGCAAAACCCGATACAGGGAATCTGATTATCTACATAAATACAGTATCTAAAGACTGTTCATTGCTTGGATGATAAGTGGTTCACCATGAATGTATCGTGATTGAATATGGGTCTTGATATGACGAGATGCAAAGGGAGATTGCACGCATGTAAGACCGTGTATCTCCCTTTAGGCAAACTATCTGAAGTTTTCTACATTTATAACTTTGGAAAAACAATCGAGCAAATTCATGTTGTGTGTGACCATGATTATGGTAATGCCATTTTCATTTAATTCTTTCAGAAGCTTCATCACTATCGATTCATTCTCTTTATCAAGTCCGGAAGTTGGCTCATCGGCTAATATGATCCGACTTCCTTGCAAAATCAACTTGATAATTGCAATTCGCTGTTGCTCTCCGCCGCTTAACTGGTATACTTTCTTGTCAAGCATATCAGTTAGCTCAAATTGCTTTAGATACTTATCGATTAGTTTGAGTTTTTCTTTCTTTTTTATTTTCTTATATTCAAGAGCCAATTTTAAATTCCATAACACGCTTTCATCTTCTATAAGTCCATAATTCTGAAACAGATAACCTATTGTGTATCTTCTCAAAATCATAGCATCTTTACTGTTCATGGACACATTTTGATGTCCGTCAATAGTGATTGTTCCCGCAGATATATCAGTAATCAATCCTATTATATTTAGAAGTGTCGTTTTGCCCGCACCGCTTTTCCCCACAAGCCCCACAAATTCGCCTTCTTCTATTTCCAAAGACAGATTTTCAAATAGAACCTGATCTTTTCCATATTGTTTCTTGATGTTCTTCAATGTAATCAATGACATAATTATGCTCCCTTTTCAATCTCATATAAAGTGTTTGAGATATAAGTTCTATAAAGCAATTCGCAAAATATGTAGTCAATAAATATGATCACGAAAATGAAAGCAAAATAATGATTTATAGCAGTCAATATGACTGATATAATGAGTCCAATTCCCCAAAGAATATAACGATTCTTTAGTGTTCTAGAATGAGAGAATCCCAAAATCTCTTTTGCCGCATATTTCTTTCGATTTACAAAGATGTCCACATAATTTGAAATATACAAAATAAATAGTAAAGACACTATAAATACAATCATGAACATGGTGAGTGTTTTAAGAACGAAAGTCACATTCTCGAGCTGCATTAAATAAGGTGTGAGTAATGTTCCAGCTGTAACTAATTGCTCTAAACCATATTCTGACAACAAGGAAGAAAAGTCTTCTCTTGATTTCATTTGGAAAAATAGACATCTTGTATTTAAGGAATCCAGATAGTAAAGTCCAGCAAAATCGCCTGTATCAACAATGATAATAGGATTAGCTATATCAGAAAAACCATTCTTTGTATTAACTTTTATTGTGGAAGCATCGTCGATATAAACAATATTAAACTTGTCAATAGTTCTTTCTTCTCCTGGTATTCCATAGAATTGATTGTAATTCATCAATCGAAAATATTCTTGCTTGATATATTCTTTAATAGATTGTTCATCATTCTTGTATTTATGCGGAACCAATACGGTTGGTTCATTGAATTTATCTTCTTCCAATGGTTTTCCGTTGAGCTTAATATTTGAAAAATCATTCAGATAGTTCCTGTTTGCGATAGCAAGCTGTTGTTCATAATAGGGGCGTGATGTCTGCGAACCATCGTCTGTCTTAAAATCACACAGTAGTGAATGGTTATGATTGTACATCTCCGATGCTTGCTTGGAATAGTTTTCTAATATGTTTGTGTTTGCTAACGCATAGTCATACTTCGAGGAATTAAAACCATTGGCGGTATAATATCCATCCAGATACTTATAGTCTAAAACAGCTTGTTGGCTTTGTCTAAATGAGTTTCCTTGATTTAGTAATGAAATAATGGTAATGGCGATTATTACTGAAAAAGCTATTTTTACAGCCTGAACTACAACATTTGTGCCGCTATTTAAAGTTTTATTTTTTATCATTGCCTCTAAGGAGACAAACTTAATTAGAATACTTGTCATTAAAACACAAAGTACATTTATAGCTAAAACTCCAATAAAGAATAGCACGCTTGTTATTAAATAAGAAGAAGCATACCTGTTTGTTAATGCGTAATAGGTATTTAACAACAACAGTAATACTAGGCATACTACAGAATAATATTTTATTATATTTGTAATTTGTTCCTTTAAAATATGTATAGTAGAAAAGCCCATGCTTTTTTTAATACCTATTTTTTTCAAACTATAGGAGGTATAAATACAGTATATGATTTGAATTACAATAAATAAAATTATGAAATTCACAAGATTTAGTTCCAATACCATACTGTACGGAATGGAGTCGCTTTCAAAGTTGTTTATCGCGACGGACAGTCGAGATGCTATCTCTTTGATTGCATCGTTTGGTAAATCTGTATAGAATACACCAACACTATCTAAAAAATCTTCCTTCTGCAATTCATGATATTGAAATAAGATAGAGGAAGATATAGGCTGTTTTTGTGTAAAAGAATTTAACGGAAAGCAATACAGATCATAAACAGATTTATCTGTGGAAGTGAGCGTATTGTTGATAAGCTCTAATTTATTATGAGAATACTCTTTTGTAAATAACGTATAAAACCTATCGAGAACTTCTGACGATGTTTCCTCTAAGACGTACCCTTTTAGATTCTTGGCAGCAATGTTATTCTTTTCATAAATGTTGTAAATGGAAGTATTAAAAATATAGGCAAAGAGTATGACTTCAAGGAAAATAAAAATCTTTAAAAACTTTTTCATAGCATACGCCTCTTCTTTGAAGGGATCTATAAACTAGGGCGGGACAAATAGCCCCGCCCTAAATACTCGAACTACTTTGCTCAATATGGATAATAATCATAATAAGATGTTTCATCCGCCCACCAAACTCTCCTTGCGTCTTTGTAAGCGTAGTTTGATTTGAGGCCGCTGGTATGCGTATCTCCGCCAATTTTCACGGCCAACTTTACCATGTAGTTACGACCAATACCTGCTTTGCGTCCAATTTCGGAATATACAACGATAGTCGTGGCCTTAATGTCTCATGGGCTCGAAACCGAGTGTCGGACGCACGATTCCCATGCGTATGTCTTGGTGTGGCCTGTCCGGTTGTGGGGACCTGAGAGAAGTGGTGTTCGGGGTGGCTCTTTCCAGTTGAACGTGTAGCTTTGGCCTGACTGTTTTTCGCCATGGGCGGTGACGGTCGAGATGTTGCCATACCAAATGATGGTGAAGTTGTCCGAGTTCAATGATTCGTCATCGTGCAGTTATGTCTTGATTTCTGTGACGTTCTCAGAGCCGATAATATTGGTATCGGTGCCCCATGAGACTTTGACCGTGATGTTGCTTGGGCCGAAGAACATGGTCGGCAAACTGCTGCCCGGATGGTGGTTGTGCACGTCCATCGACAATGCGTTCGGGCTTGATGCCGTGACCAGAGTGGATTACGTGGCATGGGCGTCGTCGATTGGTCTGGTGGCGTTGTTCGGCGTTGCATTCATCTGCCTTGGTCTGGCTTTGGAGCGCATTCGCCGTACGCGCCCGTCCCCATCTTTTCCCGCCGCCACGCAGTCGGCCGGATGATCACGAACGTTTCGTTCCATTGAACGGTTCTCGATGGAACGAAACGTTCGTGATGATCCGGTGGACGGGCCCTTCCCTGATCCGTGGCCACGGTTTGCGTATATCGCAGGTTGAACGCTGCGGATGGATGGGTGCACGGTATCTTGAAATCTTCAAAAAGTCTTCAATTTTGCTGTTTATTCTCTACCTTGAAAACAAGGAAAGGGTATTGGCAAACATGGAAGCAATTCTACAGACGAATAACCTATGTAAGGATTTCAAGAAGCAAAGGGCTGTGAATAACGTGTCTATAACCGTTCGGAGAGGTTCGATATACGGGCTGCTTGGCCCAAATGGCGCCGGTAAATCCACCACTCTGAAAATGATCACGGGCATGCTCCATCCTACCAGTGGCAAGATTCTGTTTGATGGACATGAGTGGAGCAGAAGAGATCTGGAACAGATCGGAGCTTTGATTGAAACTCCTCCACTGTATGAGAATCTTTCCGCAACGGAGAATTTGGAAGTCCGTGTGAAGTTGCTGGATATTCCTAAAACCCGGATAGGTGAAGTTCTAAGAATAGTGGATCTGCAAGATGCGGGACGGAAAAGAGCCGGACAATTCTCAATGGGTATGAAACAACGTTTGGGAATAGCCATCGCTCTGTTGAATAGTCCCGAATTGTTGATCCTGGATGAGCCGACAAACGGATTAGACCCTATCGGCATACAAGAACTACGTTCTCTTATCCGTTCCTTCTCATCTAAAGGGATTACTGTTATTCTATCCAGTCATATTCTATCGGAGGTTCAGCTTATTGCTGACGATATTGGTATCATCTCAAATGGTGTTTTGGGATATGAAGGACCAATGAATAAGGATCAGAACTTGGAAGAACTATTTGTCGAGGTTGTAAGGAAATCACAGGAAGAACGATAGTATGATCAATTATATAGCCTCTGAATACCTGAAACATAAAGGTACTTTCGTTAGGAAAATAGCATGGATAGCCCCTATGCTAACGGTATGTCTTAATGTGCTTGCTCCTATGTGGTATCAGCAGAATTCATATAACTGGTGGTATGTGTTCTTGTACCCCGGCTGCGTGACGCTATTATCAATCTTGATAATCCAGAGAGATAGCGGCAAATTACAGTTTAGGGCCATATTGTCGTTACCTGTCGACCTAGAGCGGGTATGGTATGCAAAGATAATCACCTGCATACTTTATGCGGCACTCGCCAATGCAATTCTGATGTTGTGCAATATTGCAGGTGGTTTCATTATTCAACGCATCTTCGGCATACCCATGACGATCAGACCGATGCAGGCATTGTTCGGAACGCTCTGCATCATTCTGGCAAGTGCATGGAATATACCACTATGCTTATGGCTGACCAAGAAGGTGGGTGTATTCGCCACTCTCATATTGAATGTTGGAATGAGCCTGACGCTGGGGATATTGGGGGCGGACACAGGCCTTTGGTTCCTGTGCCCTTATAGTTGGGTTGATCGCCTTATGGTTCCCGCATTGGGAATATTGCCGAATGGAGCATCAGTAGAAGGAAGTGCCCTGTCGACTCCCTTACTGTTGGGCATCGCGGTACTGTGCCTGTCGGTGTTTCTACTATATGGCCTTGCGAAGTCAACGGCAAGATCCTTTATCAAGCAGGAGGTTCTTTGATGTCGGGTATTATCAGATGTCTTCAAGCGGAATGGCTTAAAAGCAGGCATACGCCATTACTTCTGATCCATGTTCTCTTCCCTGTGATCGGGGCCTGTGTTTTTGCTGGATATTTCCGTATATCAGGTTGGGGATGGATGACGGCTGTGACGACTTTTTTAGAAGTTGTGGCAATTGTTTTTCCACTTGTTATCTCTATCGTCGTAGGTATGACGGTCGAACTTGAAAATGAAGCAGGTCATTTTCAATCAATCCTTGGCGTGGTTCCTTCGCGCATGTCAGTATATATCGGAAAATTGGCATATCTTATCATTCTGGCAGCTTCCGCAACGGCGCTTTGTGTCTTCTTATTTGCTCTGCTTTATTCAAGCGTTCCATTCTCGTTCTATATACGACCACTTACCATGTTGATATTGTCTGCAATACCACTGTATCTTATTTCCATACTTGCTGGTTTCACTCTAGGTAAAAGTGTAGTTATGGGTATAGGTATTACAGGAAGCCTATTATCGGCATTGCTGGCTACGGGACTTGGAGACTGTATCTGGAAGTTCCTTCCGTGGGGCTGGGGAGTGCGGTTTATAGATTATTGTGTCTTGAGATATGTTAATGAGGAACAGTTTTATTCTGGATTATATGAACTCCAACTAGGATTCATGATCATGCTTGTCTCTTCAATGGTGCTATTCATCGTAAGCCTGATGTGGTTCCACAGATGGGAAGGGACAAAGGGATATGAGTAAAATGCTGCCGCTGCTCTGTGCTGGTATCGCATGTCTATCTCTTACGGGCTGTTCGTTGCAAGAGGGGAACAGCGAATATCCCGGAGAGCAATGTTATTTGAATAAGGATAACGTGACGAAGTTCTCCTGTATGGGAAATGACTACACCATTCTAGAGGATACGGTCTCCAACAACGGTCTCGGGGCATGGGTCGGGTATGTCCGACAACTTGTTGCTGTGGACGAGACGGGAAAGGTAATACTTCAAGAGGATCTTAAGAATGGTACCTTGCAGACTCTGGCGAAGATATCGGATCTGGTGGATAAAGCCCCTGGTAAGTCCCATGTTCTTCCATTCGTAAATGTGTATGCAGCTTCTGATGCCGGCGACTATCTGATTGTGGATATAGATGGCGAGTATCACAAAGCTGTCATAGACGAAGATGTCAGAGACGTGGATAGGGTGTTTGATTTTAAGGACATGCGACAATCCACGAGTTGCGGATTCTCGGTCAATCCCCGAGATGCGACCCAGATTCTTTGTGATGGCGTAGTCTATCAAGTAACTTCTGATACTGTGTCAGATGGTGAACTAGGAAGTCGCATTGATCTTCTTGTTAAAGATGTCGTATTTGATGCAGAGACGAAGATTCCTTTGTCAAAGGAGGAATTGAAGGAAATTGACTGGTATGGGGAAACCGTTGGACGGCATCGGGAACAATGGATGTACAAGGACGTTTATGAAATCAACAGTAGAGAGAGGACTGAAGCCGTTGCGGTGCGGATAAATGACGTCTTCTATGTTGCAAAGCGCCAATGACCGTTTTTATTGCATATATGAATTATGGAATAGAAGAGGCAAGCAGGTGTATCATGGCGACAATCCTGATGATTGATGATGATCGACCCATCTTGGAACTTGTGAAAAACGGACTGGAAAAAGATGGACATTCAGTGACGATCCATACGTCCGCCGCCCATGTGCCCCTTGAAGGGCTGAACGGGTATGATCTGATTATATTGGACATCATGATGCCTGATATGGACGGATTCACCTATTGCGGCAAGATACGTTCGTTGGTGGACTGTCCCATTCTCTTTCTGACCGCTAAGACAATGGAGAGAGACATTACATCCGGTCTTGGACTAGGAGCGGATGACTATCTGACAAAACCATTTCGTATTGCGGAATTACGTGCGAGAGTACATGCGCATCTACGCCGTGAACAGAGAGAACGACATGTGTCGCTTACGTTTGATCGGATAAAGATTGATCTATCCGCAAAAGAACTGCTGGTGGATAATACACCTGTGCCTTTGACGAAAAGCGAATATCTGATCTGCGAATATCTTGCCGGCAACAGAGGGCAGGTTTTTTCAAAGAAACAAATATACGAAGCCGTTTTTCCCTTCTATGGGGATGGCGATGGTTCTACAATTTCGACGCATATAAAAAACATAAGGTCGAAGTTCGAGGAGGCCGGTGTTCAACCAATCGTAACGGTCTGGGGGATAGGCTATAAATGGGAACAAAGATGAAGACGACGCTTACAAGAACTTTTTATAGATTTCTTGTATGTCTGCTTTGCGGACTGTGCATGTCCGTAGTCATCCCCTTTGCCTGCATGATGTTCGCCTCCAGCATGGGGCTTGTAACGTTTGCGGATAATGCCGAACGGCAAGCGAAAAATCTGGTGCCGATACTCACCGCAACGCCAGATGTATCAGACGTGTATCTGCCCATTGGGATTAAATACCTTCGGTTGGATAGAAACTATGGATCTATAGATACGAATATGAACGAAGAAGAGGAAGAGAAGGCTCTGGCGTTTGCCGAGACGGGTCTCATAGATGCAGGCGGTAGAACACAGTTCATCTTCATCACTCGAGATGATGGGTACATTGTTCTGCAGTACGTCATAGGTTCTCAGTATCTCAATGCACAGTGCAACAAGTACCTACCGTCTCCGGAGATACTGCTGATCGCTTTGATCATCGCTAACAGCTTAGGCTTATGCGTCTACTTGACGGTTCATTTCGCCAGAGAGCTGAGAAAAGAATTGACGCCTATATTAGAAGCCACTAAAGAGATTGAAAATCACAACTTAGATTTCGCTATCAGGCATTCTCGAATACTTGAATTTGAAAACGTGGTTTCATCTTTTGATAGTATGCGAAACAGTTTGAAAGAGTCATTGGAACAGCAGTGGCGAAGTGAACAAGCGCAGAGAGAGCAGATCGCATCCTTGGCCCATGATCTGAAGACTCCATTGACTGTTATGCAGGGGAACATCGACCTGTTGGATGAAACGACGCTTGACGAAGAACAAAAGCTCTATCTGTCGTATGCGATGAGAAGCTCTGAGCAGATGAGACGGTACATAAAGATGATGATTGATATATCCCGAGCATCCTGCGGATATCAATTGCAGATGGAAGACATATGCTTCCCGGAGTTCTGGAGACATGTCATATCTCAAGCTGAAATCATCTGCAAAGATAAAGGTATTGTGATTCAGCAGACGCAGCACGCTCTTCCGAAACATATAACTGGGGATGGAGTATTGTTGGAGCGGGTATTGATGAATGTGGTTTCAAATGCCGTAGAGCACTCGCCCGTAGACTCTCCGCTATATATGGATGCGGATGGCCAGGGTGATCACTTGAATGTCTGCATTACGGACTGTGGCTGTGGTTTTTCGCAAGAGGCATTGAAGCACGCGAAAGAGCGTTTCTATATGGCAGACCAGAGCAGAGGCTCCGAACTGCATTATGGGATGGGCCTATATATCGTGGACGTCATCATAAAACAGCATAGAGGAGAACTGCTCCTCAGTAATTCCGCAGAAACCAAAGGCGCCAGGGTCACGATACGACTACCACGATAAGGGAACGACTCATGCGTCATTCCCTTATCATATCTCCAAGCGATATTCGGCATGGTGGTCCCGGATTCAACTTAGCCGTCGACTGACGTCGCGGTCGCCGGGCTTTCCGCATGCGCTATTTGCCCGTGCTGCCGGCTCCGGCGTCTGGGCCGGTGGCCGGCGATCCGCTGGTGCCGCTGGTGCCGGTACTGGTTGAAGTCGATCCCGATGGATCTTTTTGCGTCGAGCCGGTGCCGGCGCCGGTCGAACCGGTCTGGCTGGCGCCGGTGCCTTGGCTGGGCGGGGCCTCGGGGGGGGGGTTCTTTGAGGGGCCGGGGGCCGTTGACGCGGCACGG
>OAVE01000452.1_pt1 | contig 15562 bp, 9 predicted proteins | sample 1476361 | NCBI WGS metagenome assembly OAVE01 (sample SAMEA2580078, study PRJEB22360) | human gut metagenome | biome: human gut; feature: human-associated habitat; material: faeces | place: Denmark | collected 2008/2010
TCTATAAATATATCAATGAAACAGTATCTCGTGTACCTATCAGTGACTGGCACCATACAGACAGCGGTAAATGGGTAGGATTCAGAGCACGTTCAGTAATCGGAGGATACTGGATGAAGGTATTAATGGATAAAGTTCAGAATAATCAATAATTTAAATCTAGTGTATTATGAAATGTAAAACTATGAGACATGAGATCATTGAATTTCAATGGATGACTCTATTATTACTCTTTACGATTTGCTTCAGTAGCTGTAAAGATGATAAAGATGCGTCTGCGGAACCTTATGATCCCAGCCAACCGGTGACTGTGACGGATTTTGCTCCCAGGAGGAGCAAACACTCGAATGATTATTTACGGTAGTAATTTCGGCACTGATTCCTCTATTGTCTTTGTGAAAATAGGCGGGAAAGAAGCAAAAGTAATTAATGCGAAAGGTAATAGTTTGTACTGTATTACCCCGCAGCAATGTTATGAAGGAACTATTGAAGTAAAAGTCGGTGAACAGGATGTTATAGTATCATCAAAATATAAATATGTTCCACAAAAGGTCGTATCAACTTTATGTGGATATGTAGATGAGAAGGGTAATGGAGAAATTATAAAGGAAGGTCCTTTTAGCGACTGTGGTAAAATAGATTTTCCTGCATGGTTCGAGTTTGACCCGAAAAATCACGATATCCTGTATTTAACTCAGGATGCAGAAAATAATGGTAATGGTAAGCCGATGCGTATATTGGATTTGAAAAATGAAAGAATATACACTGGAATAACCGGTAGTTCGGAAGGAGCCGACCGCTTGCGTAGCATGTCATGGACTTTAAGTAAAGATACTATGATTATAGCATGCTCAAAAGGAGCTGATAATGCCGCAAGTAATATAATGTTAATCCGTAACCAAGATAATGATATGGTTGATGTTACAGATTTCCAGAATCCTGTAGTAAAACGTCTGACCACAAGTAGAGGGTGTCAGAACTCAATGATACACCCGGAAAATGGTGAATTATATTATAATTTCTTTGGTTCAGGGGCTGTGCTCAGATATGATTTTTACCAATGGGGAGCAAACGATAATAAAGCTCATGCAGAAGAACTGTTTACGATTCAGGATGCCAACTGGGAATTTAACTTTATCGTTCATCCATCTGGTGATTATGTTTATATGATGGTACAGAATCAGCATTATATTCTCCGTTCAAATTATGACAGAGTTAACAAACGACTTACGACCCCATATATTGTTTGTGGACAGCCCGGACAAGCAGATTATAAAGACTTGGCAGGAACAAAAGCACGCTTGAATAAACCCGGACAGGGAGTCTTCGTATTTAACAAAGAGTATGAGGATGCGAATAAAGAGGATTGTTATGACTTCTATTTTACGGATCGTAATAATCACTGTATACGTAAATTGACTCCGGATGGAGTAGTCTCTACTTTTGCCGGAAGAGGAAGCACAGGAATGAATGTACATGCTAATGGATATGTGGATGGCCATTTACGTGATGAAGCACGTTTTAATTATCCTTATGCTTTAGCTTATGATGAAGATACAGAAACTTTTTATGTGGGTGATGTGAACAATCATCGTATCCGGAAGATAGCATTAGAAAAGATTCCTGAAGCGACAGAAGAACATCCGGAAGAGAGTCAACCGGAAGAGGGAGAACAATAACCGAATAAAAGAAAAAACACATGAAAATAAAGAATTTTATCACCATTTGTTTGTTACTGGTTTCTGTTGCCACTTTTGCGCAGAAAAAAATTGAAGTAACGGGAGTAGTGACGGATACGAATAAAGAGCCACTGGTCGGTGTCAATGTAACAGTAAAAGATCAGGCTGGCTTAGGAGCAATTACGGATATTAACGGACGTTATAAAATTAGTATTGAAGAGTTTTCAAGACTAGTATTCTCGTACATAGGTTTTGATAAACAGGAAGTATTAGTGAAAAGGCAGCAAGTAGTCAATGTAATTATGAAGGAATCTGAAGCAAGTGAGCTTGATGAAGTCGTTATTACAGGAACCGGTGCACAAAAGAAGTTAACTGTGACTGGAGCGGTGACTACCGTTAATGTAAATGATCTGAAAGCAAATCCGACAGCAAATCTTTCAAATGCTTTGGCTGGTAATGTGGCAGGTGTTTTAGCTATGCAGACATCCGGTCAGCCTGGAAAAAATACTTCGGAATTCTGGATTCGTGGTATTTCTACTTTCGGAGCTGATAACTCGGCTTTAGTGTTAGTAGATGGATTTGAGCGTAGTCTCGATGAAATTAATATTGAGGATGTTGAATCGTTTACTGTTTTAAAGGATGCTTCTACTACAGCAATTTACGGTCCTCGTGGTGCTAATGGTGTAGTATTGATTACAACAAAACATGGTAAAGCTGGTAAAATCAATATCAGTGCTAAAGTGGAAACATCTTATAACACACGGACTATCACACCGGAATTTGTAGATGGGTACACTCATGCTAGAATGATGAATGAAGCACGTATTACTCGTAATCAAGAACCGATCTATCAGAATGACGAATTGGAAATTCTACGTTTAGGACTTGATCCTGATCTTTATCCAAATGTAGATTGGAAAGATGTATTATTGAAAGATGGAGCAATGACTTATCGTGCTAATGTGAATATGAACGGCGGTGGTAATACAGCACGTTATTTTGTTTCGCTTAGCTATATTAGTGAAGAAGGTATGTATAAGACAGATGAAGCAGTTCGTAAAGATTATAATACCAATCCCGGTAGTCAACGATGGAATTATCGTTTGAATACCGATATTGACATCACAAAAACAACTCTTGTGAAAGTCGGTGTTTCCGGTTCTTTAAAGAAACGTAATGCTCCTGGACAAGGTGGAAATGTATGGGCATCGTTAATAAATCAAAGTCCGATTAGTATTCCAGTAATGTATTCCAATGGTTATGTACCAGCATTCGGAAAAGAAGATGATCGTTCCAATCCATGGGTATTGGCAACACAAACTGGATATTTTGAAATCTGGGAAAATAAGGTTCAGACTAATATTTCTTTAGAACAGAAGCTGGATTTTATTACTAAAGGATTGCGTTTTGAAGGTCGTTTTGGTTTCGACACTAACAACACAAACGAAATTAGCCGTAAAAAAATGCCTCAAACATGGCGCGCAGAACGTTTTCGAAATACTGATGGGGAAATTACTTTTAAAGAACAGCGAACCGAAGAAAAAATGACTCAAAGCTCTATTTCAACAGGTAACCGGACTGAATTTTTAGAAGCAATTTTACACTACAATCGTGCATTCAAAGCGCATCACGTAGGTGGTACTTTAAAATATAGCCAAGATGCTTATCGGACTACAGTAGATATTGGTACAGATATAAAGAATGGCATTGCCAAACGTCATATGGGCTTGGCAGGACGTGCTAGTTATAACTGGAATTATCGTTACTTCATAGATTTTAACTTCGGTTATAACGGATCAGAAAACTTTGCCGATGGACATCGATTCGGATTCTTCCCCGCTTTTTCTCTGGCTTGGAACATTGCAGAAGAGAAATTCATTAAGAAACATCTGGAATGGATGAATATGTTCAAGCTGCGTTACTCTTATGGTAAAGTAGGTAATGATAAATTGGGTGAACGTTTTCCTTATCTATATACAATTGCTAAGTCATATAAAGAAAATGATAAGGACGTAACCTTTCCTGGTTGGAATTGGGGTGATTATGGTTATGGCAATTCTTATGATGGTATGGCATATACTCAATTAGCTTCTGAAAACGTTACTTGGGAAATTGCAACAAAGCACGATATAGGTGTAGACCTTTCTTTGTTTAATGATAAGTTTACAGCCACTGTAGACTATTTCCATGAACAACGCGATGGTATTTATATGGAACGTAAATATCTACCTGGCATAGTAGGAATTGTGAGAAGTAATCCTAAAGCAAATGTGGGTAGTGTACGTTCGCAAGGTTTTGATGGCCATTTTGCCTATAAACAGAAAATAAACAGAGTGAACCTCACGGTTCGTGGAAATTTTACTTATAGTAAAAATGAGATATTGGAGAAGGATGAAGAAAATACTGTTTATCCTTACCAGACAGAAGCAGGTTACCGTGTAAACCAAGCTAAAGGTTTGATTGCATTAGGTCTATTTAAAGATTATGATGATATTCGTAACAGTCCTCAACAGACAGCATGGGGAAAAGTACAACCGGGTGATATTAAATATAAAGATGTTAATGGAGATGGTGTAATCAATGATGGTGACAAAGTAGCTATCGGTGCGACTACCAAACCGAATCTGATTTACGGATTTGGTATCTCTGCACAATGGAAAGGATTTGATTTCAATGTCCATTTTCAAGGAGCAGGAAAGTCTTCATTCTTCATTAATGGATCTACAGTATTTGCCTTCAAGGATAGTCAGTGGGGAAATGTTTTGGGAAATTTAGTAGCTAATCGTTGGGTTGATGCAGACACTGCAGCTAAACTTGGAATTCCTGCTAATGAAGATCCGAATGCTTCTTATCCACGCCTTAGCTATGGTGGAAATGATAATAATCAACAAAAGTCCACTTTCTGGCTAAAAAATGGTTCATATTTACGTTTGAAGACTTTAGAAGTAGGGTATACATTGCCTAAATCAATTGTAAATAAGATTAAGTTCAATAATATACGTGTATTCTTTATTGGTACCAATTTATTGACATTCGCTAAATTTAAAGAATGGGATCCGGAATTAGGAAGTTCCACAGGGGCGGAATACCCACTGTCTAGGGTAATGACTTTAGGATTGACTGTTAATATCTAATCAATACGTGTGAAATGAAAAAGATATATAAGTTTTGTATAGGTGCCCTGTTAGGGACAATCACCGTTTCGTGTGTAGACCAGCTGGATTCGGATAAAAATTTTAAAGACCGTATGACGCTGGAAGATGTATTTACTAATGAAAAATACTCGGAAGAATGGTTAGCTCATGCTTATTCCTATCTTAAAGGAGAGAATATGGATGTTGGAACCAAAGATAATATACTGTGGTGTTTTGCCGATGATATTTATTTTGGTGACCGTGATATTTATAACACCTTTAAAACAGGGACTTATAGTGAAGGAGACCGACAATCATGGGGAGCCAGTTATAAAGGCATTCGTCAGGCATCCATTTTCATTCAAAATATCGACATGAATATGGAGTTTACAGAAGCTGAAAGAGCTGACCTGAAAGCACAAGCCCGTTTTGTACGCGCTTACTATTATTGGTTATTACTCCGTAAATATGGCCCTGTTCCTTTATTGCCGGAGGAAGGACTCGATTATACAGCCAGCTATGATGATTTGGCTTGTCAACGTAATTCCTATGATGAATGCGTAGAATATATCGAATCAGAAATGCGCTTGGCGGCTAAGGACTTACCTTTGGACAGGGGAGCGAATCATACCTCTCGTCCTACTAGAGGGGCCGCATTAGCAGCACGCGCAAAAGTTCTATTATACGCGGCAAGTCCTATTAATAACCCTCGTCCTGAAGATACCGAAAGATTTACAGATTTGGTAGATCATGACGGAAGATGTTTGTTAGCACAGGAATATAATGAATACAAATGGGCCAAAGCCGCTGCAGCAGCAAGAGACGTTATGGAACTCCCGGGAAGCAATTATGGACACCGTTATGTGTTACACACTGTGAAGAAAAGAGATGAAGCCGCTGCAGGTTATCCGAAGACACTTCCTCCTTATTCTGATAATGATTTTGAAAATGCTGATTGGCCAAATGGATATCGGGATATTGACCCCTTTGAATCCTATCGACAAGTTTTTAATGGAGCCCTGTCTATGTTTGATAATCCTGAACTTATTTTTAGTCGTGGACAAAATCAGGGTGACCGCAATCTTGCAGATATGGTATTACATCAATTGCCTACCAGTGCCAATGGCTGGAATACACATGGTATGACACAAAAGATGTGTGATGCTTACTATATGTATAATGGCTCTGAGTTTAACAGACAGACATTTTTGGACACTTGCCAAGTTGAGAACCGTTTTGTGTCTGAAAAGGAAGGGAAGGCAGGAACATATCCTTATTTAAAGAAAGGAGTATGGAAAGAGTATGCATGGCGTGAACCACGCTTCTATGCTTCAGTTGCTTTTAATGGTTGCGTATGGCCTCTATTGAATAATTCAACGCTTAAAGATCCTAAACCCGTAGAGCAACAGGTATTTTATTATCGTGGTAATGGTAATGGATATACTAACTCCAATTTTTGGCTTCGCACTGGTATTGGAATCATGAAATTTGTTCATCCGGACGATACCTCTGCGGCAAAAGGTAATAAGGACTATGTCAAACTAAAAACGGAACCTGCTATTCGTTTTGCTGAAATCTTATTGATTTACGCTGAAGCTTTGAATGAGTTGGAAGATGGATCTTCATACGACATTCCATCTTGGGATGGCTCTGCCAGTTATTCTGTCAAACGTGACATAAATGAAATGAAAAAAGGTATTCGTCCTGTTCGTTGCCGTGCAGGGGTTCCCGATTATACATTGCCAGAGTATCAAGACCGGAATGTATTCCGTAAGAAATTGAAGCATGAGCGACAGATAGAGCTCATGGGAGAAGGACATCGTTATTTTGATCTCCGCAGATGGAAAGACGCTCCGATTGAAGAGTCAATGGAAATATATGGTTGTGATGCTCTTATGACTGAAGAAAATAGAGCAGCGTTTCATTCACCAATTGTAGTCAATGAACTTCCAACTGCTTTTTCTCGCAAATTATATTTCTGGCCTATCAGTCATGAGGAGTTGAAACGCAATAAGCTGTTGACACAAAATCCGGGTTGGACATACAATGATTAATTTTAAAATGATATAAGTATGAAAATTATATATAATTGTTGGTTTGCATTATGTATGTTGCTCTTGATCACTTCTTGTAATGATGAGTGGAAAGATGAGCAGTATCGGCAATATATTTCTTTTAAAGCACCTATAAAAGATAAAGATAATGGGGTAACTCCAATATATGTGAGATACAACCCTGATGGAAAAGTACGCTATCAGTTACCGGTTATAGTTAGTGGGTCAACTACGAACGAACAAGATATAGATGTCCATGTAGCACTATATGAGGATACCTTGGAAATATTAAATAGAGAACGTTTCAGCGGGCGTACAGATTTATGGTATACGCTATTGGAGGAAGATAAATATGAATTCCCGGAAATAGTTCATATTCCTGCAGGAACATGTGTGGAACAACTAAATATTGATTTTGATTTGAGAGGAATCAATATGACAGATAAATGGGTGTTGCCTCTAACTATCGTTGATGATGCTTCTTATAATTATCAAGGTCATCCACGTAAAAACTATGCAAAAGCATTATTGCGTGTAATTCCTTTTAACGATTATTCCGGTTCATATAGTACAAGTACAATGGAAGTGTATATTCGAAATGCAAATGGAAGTACTGATAATAAACCGATGGTAACCAATAATCGTACAGCATATGTGGTAGATAATAATACTATTTTCTTTTATGCCGGTTTAATGAGCGAAGATTTATCAAGAGATGAACGGGAACTTTATAAAATATATATACGCTTCAATGAAGACAAATCATTGAGTATGTGGGCAGATGACGAAGAAAAGATTGGATTTAAGCTATACGGTACTCCTGCTTACAGCGTAACGGAAACTATGGATGCTACACGACCTTATCTAAAACATCGCTATGTTTCATTTACTATTGAATATGATTTTAAAGATGTAACTTCTCGAAATCAAGAAGTTCTTTATAAAGTTAAAGGAACAATGCTACTGGAACGAAATCTCAATACTCAGATTCCAGACGAAGATCAGCAGATTGAATGGTAAATAATGAAAAATTAAGAACTAGTCTGATAATCTAATTATATTTTATGGATTAGCAGATAAATACCATAAAATAAGAGAATAAGTTAGGCGTGATTCAGTAAACGACTTACGTGATTGAACCACGACAATAATTTAATATTCAATATAAGATAAATAATTAAGTAGCCTGTCATTGTCTAAATCGAGTTCAATGACAGGCTGTTTAAATTGCTTACAGTATGCTGCGGATATGATAATAAAGAATTTGATATAAATAAAAGGCTTTAAGTTAAGAAGAATGAGTATCTCTTATTAATTCATTCTTTAAGATTAAATTTACAAATAACAAAAAAGTAGAAACAGTGACGATAGAACGAGTATTGGGATCCAAGCTAATTGAATTGCTGTAACTGGGGATTTCTAGGGATAATCGCGTCATCTTATTTACATAAAGTTACATGTCTTCTAATCCTAAGACTCGTGTTTCAATATCGTATTTTGCCATCTCTTTGTGCCTTAAATGTTCCACTTTTTCCATGAACGTTGAATGAACATAATTATTCTCTGGCATCCGTTTAACTTCTGCTATAAGGGCTTTTTTTCCACTTGATTTAAGAGCTACAATATCAATTTCATAAGAGTTTAATCGTTCTTTGTTTGTAGAACTTTTAGTTTCCCACCAGGAACCAATTTCTTTAAACCCACCTTCTTCTGCTAATTTCTGTTTAAAATAGTTTTCTAACACTTTGCCTGAATAAGTCTGATAATCAGCCTTTGCTAGTTGACGCAGGTCTTCAAAATTCTGTAGTTCAATATATGAACGATTCCGTTCGATGTATTTAAACCAGAAATTTAGAAAATTATCTCCAATAATATATCGTACATTTTTCTTAGTACCTGGTTTCGCAAAAATAGGCCGTTCGCGAGTTATCAAATTATACACATTTTCTAATTTACTTAAATGACCTCCGATAGATATCCCCCCTAGTACTGACTCTATTTCCCCTTGTGTATAATGCCCATTTGCTATTTCTAATAAGATGGAAAAGTAAATGCCATAATTTTTTCCAAATTCAGTAATCAACAAATTACGTCCTTCATCTATAAACAAGGAATTTTCTGAAAAAACGAAGTCATATATCCGGTCAACAGAAAGTGCTTGATTGTCACAGAATAACTCTACATATTTAGGGATTCCTCCAGTCAGTGTATACAAAGCTAATAGGTCATCATTACTATATCCGGGCGCAAAATCTTCCATAATTTGTTTTAGCACTTTTGTATTGAAGGACCGAAGACATAAAATATTGTCAGCACGTCCGAATAATGGTTCTCCATGATCCGTGAATATCTTTTGCATCAATGAATATACAGAGCCGCTAATTACAAGATTTATTTTAGTTTCTTGCCGATATTCATCCCAAAGATTTTGCATATCACTAAAAACATCGGGTCTGATATTATAAAACTCCTGAAATTCATCAATAACAATATTAAAAGAACGTGTTTTTCCTATTTCGAAAAGATAATGTATCAAAGTAGTAAAGTTGGATATGCCATCCGGAATAAAAATAGATAATGTCTCGCGTACTATTTTTATAAAATCTGCGACTAATATACTCTCTGCTTTTCTTCCAATGAAAAAATATACAGTAGGTGTTCCCTTCAGAGCTTGTTTTATAAGACTGGTTTTTCCAATACGCCTACGGCCTGTTACCACAATCATTCTGGAATTTTGACCAAATGCAAGCTCTTGTACACGCTTCAATTCTGCAATTTCTTTCTCTCTATTATAAAACTTCATAATCAATAAGTTTTTCTCAACGGCTGTTGAGTCAACCGTCGTTGCAAAAATATGAAATAAATTAAGAACAACCAATTTTGCAATACTTATTATTGATGTTTTCGCCATTTTTAGAGTTCATCCGAAAGAAAATAGAATAATAAAATAATGAAAATAAGTGACTTTATTGAGAGAAAAATCACTTTAATTTTACTTGAAAAAGATGTAAAGCACAACACAGTAACAATACGCTAATTTATAATATTCAGATTATCAAATAGATACAGTACTGTTTGTTAGTTTGGACAGGACCCGGAAAACCAACTTTGCACGGATGATTTTGCCGGACATTGGGCACACAATGCCAATCTTTCTGTAAAAGCGATCATGGGAGTGGCCGGATACAGCGAGATGGCTCGGATGCTCGGATTGAATGATGTAGCAGACAAATATGCGGCTATAGCCAAGAAAATGGCGGTGAAATGGGAAGAAATGGCGAATGAGGGAGATCATTACCGTCTGGCTTTTGACCGTAAAGATACCTGGAGTCAAAAATATAACATGGTTTGGGATAAGTTGTGGAACCTGAATTTATTCCCTAATAATGTTATCAGAAAAGAGATTAACTATTATTTGACAAAACAGAATCCTTATGGGCTCCCTCTGGACTCTCGTAAAGAATACACAAAATCCGACTGGATCATGTGGACGGCAGCTATGTCTTCAGATAAGGAAACCTTCCAGAAATTCTCTGATCCTGTCTATAAATATATCAATGAAACAGTATCACGTGTGCCTATCAGTGACTGGCACCACACCGACAGTGGACGATGGGTAGGCTTTAGAGCACGTTCGGTGATCGGAGGATACTGGATGAAGGTGTTAATGGATAAAGTTCAAAATAATCAATAAAATTACTATGACGTTAACTTAAAAATTGTACATATGAAGTTCTTAAAGAAAATGTTGTTGGTTGGGCTACTTCCTGGCTATTTGATATGCCAGGCACAAAATGTCCAAAACAAAGAAGATGTACCCTTGGATTTAGGATATCGTGTACTCCCTATGGGAGATTATAACGGTTCAGCCTACACAATCTCGGGTAAACAGTTACGCAATCTACCTGTTACAAATCTTTCGGCAGTATTAGCCGGACTGGTACCTGGTTATTTTGCCCGACAAGTGCAAGGTGGTGGATTAGTGAATGAACAGAATTCATTCTGGATAAGAGGACAAAGAAGTAATTCGCCCGATGTATTAGTACTGGTTGATGGACAGGAACGGGATTTTGCTGTTTTGTCATCACACGAAGTAGAATCAATTACCGTATTGAAAGATGCTGCAGCAACAGCCTTATATGGAATGCGTGCAGGCAGTGGAGCTATTCTGGTTACAACTCGTAAGGGAGCAAAGGGAAAACCGCAGGTTGAATTGACAGCTCAAATTATAGCTCAACAACCACTTAAAGAGTTAAAGTCATTAAACGCAGCCGATTATGCAAGACAGCACAACATAGCCCGTCATAATGACAATATGGATCCCCTGTATTCGAACTATGATATAATGAATTATGCTAAGAATGATCCTAATTCCATTTTATATCCCAATGTAGATTGGGCTGATAAATATTTAAAGGATATCCGATGGAGTCAACGCTATAATCTTAATATTCAAGGAGGAACAGAAAAAAGTACATATTTCGTGAATGCAATGTATACTCGTAACAATGGCTACTTCAATACAGAAGATTCACATGATTATAATACCAATCACTCTGCTGAACGGTTTAATATCCGTTCCAATATCGATTTTGCCGTAACTCGCACTACCCAACTGGATGTAAATCTGTATGGCTGGTATCAAAGTCAGAATGGCCCTGGCAGCGGAGCCGAAAATATCTATAAAAATCTAGTCACATTACCGCAAGGAATCTTCCCAGAATGGTACAATGACCAAGGATATACAGATCAATACGGCAATGTTATCAATGCAGAAGATGGGAAAATTGTAGCAGGAAATGCATTCCGTGAAAATCCATGGGCAATGCTAAATCGCTCCGGCTACTTCCAGGACAAACAATTGTATGGTTCTTTCCGTACAAAACTCTCACAGGATCTTTCCTTCATAACAGAGGGATTAAAAGCTTCTGTTGCTCTATCCATGGATTCACGTACAATTTCTTCTATCAGACGTACAATAACTTTCGCATATTACGAAAAGGATGCGACGAATGAGAATGTTCTCCGCCGGACCCGTGAAGATGACTCAATGATAAACAAGGTAGATAATACCAGTTCTTTCCGCCGGACCGGTATCGTGGCTCAATTAGATTATAACCGTACCTTTGGAAAACATGGAGTTTCGGCTTTAGCTTTCTATGAACAATATGAAAGCAATGATGAAATGGTATTGCCAACCCGATTCCAAAGCGTAAATGGTTGGTTCGGCTATAATTATGATAAAAAATATGGCATCGATGTTATCGGAGCTTATCAGGGATCTCACAAATTTGGTCCGGGACACAAATTCGGTTTCTTCCCTACAATATCTGCCGGATGGACTGTTTCTAACGAATCTTTCTGGAAAGATGCAAAAAAAATAGTGCCCTACCTGAAGCTAAAAGCATCTTATGGACAAGTCGGCAACTCATCCGGCGTAGATGCCTTTTATTACAGAGGACGTATGTGGCCGCAAAACGAAGTCTATATTACAGGGGTAAACATGGGAACAAAGCTTGGAGGATACATTCAGGATATACTTCCAAATCCCGGATTGACTTGGGAGAAAGCTAGAATTCTGAATATCGGAATAGATACCCGACTATTTTCAGACCGGTTATCTGTTACAGCAGAATTTTTTAAAGACAACCGTCATGATATGTATGTAGTAAATAACAAAATCAGTTCTCTTGTCGGCAATGTAAAGGAATTTAAGCAGAATATAGGCAAAATCAATAGCCATGGAGTAGACTTATCTGCCATGTGGAATTCAAATATTGCAGACTGGAGCTATTTCATAGGTGGTACATTCTCTTATTCTACGAATGAACTGATTGCAAACGGTGAAGTAGATCAGCCATACGAATGGTTGAAGAATCAGGGACGGCCTTTAGGAGAAAATCGAGGATACATTGCAAAAGGCTTTTTCAATTCTTGGGAAGAAATAGCAGCCTCTCCTGTACAAACATTCTCTGATGTCCAACCAGGTGATGTACGTTATGAAGATATAAACAAAGACGGACAGATTGATGTAAACGATATGGTACCTATCGGTTACGGAGACATTCCCAGAATCATGTATGGTATTAACTTAGGAGTCGGCTACAAAGGATTTTCGATCACCGCATTATTTCAGGGAGCCGCAAAAGTCTCTCATCAATATTCGGACATTGTGATGAATCCTTTCACAGATAACGGAACCATATTTGAGCATCAACTTGATTACTGGACACCCGAACACCAGAATGCAACATTCCCACGTTTAACAACACTGGACAATGCCAATCTTAATAACAGGCAGATAAGTACATTAAATGTGAAAGATGCTGATTTCTTAAGATTAAAAACGCTGGAAGTTGCCTATGACCTTCCTACAAAAATGATACAGAAAATCCATCTTAAGGGATTGAGACTTTTCCTTAGCGGAACGAATCTGATTACCTGGACAAAATATAAATGGGTTGATCCTGAAGCTCCTTCACTGGCAGCTCCTTTGACGAGAAACATGAGTATAGGTTGTTCCTTAAAATTCTGATAGCATGAAAAAATCGATAATTTATTTGACAATAAGCGCAACACTAACATTTTCCGGTTGTGATTATCTGGATGACATGCCCTATGACTGGGCACAACCTGATGATATTTTCACGAATGAACAGAACTATCTGAAACCGATTAATCAGGTGTATGCATATATTCCCGAAGGCTTCAACCACGTAGGAAATGCCTTTTTAGATGCAGCCACCAATGATGGAATAAGTACAATCATAGATTCGGATATTCATAAGTTGTCTCGTGGGTATGTCACTTCTTCAAATCCGATTGAAGAATGTTGGAATAAGTCATACAATGGAATTCAACAGGCCATTTTTGCCCGCAAATATTTGCGTGAGGCTGACTTGGTGTTACAAAATAAGACAGAAGAAGACATCCAGGCATTTAAAGATACCTATTGTGCGGAAACTGAATGTTTACAAGCCTTATTTGAGTTTAACCTGTTAAGACACTACGGAGTCTTTCCTATTGTCGATCGTATTTACGAAGTCGACGATCCTGAACTGCAGACAAAGGCAAGAGACTCTTTCAAAGACTGCGTCAATCACATCGTACAGTTATGTGAGAGTGCTGCCGCTGTATTAAAAGTTGATCCGGAAGGTGGGAATGGTTCTTATGGCCGTATGACTAAAGGAATGGCACTTGCTATTAAAGCCAAGACATTACTCTATGCCGCAAGCCCACTCTACAACAGAACAGATAATAACGATCCACTACTAGGCTATACTGACGGCTCGGATGTGACGGAACGTTGGAAACTTGCAGCCAAAGCTTGTGCAGATGTAATCAATCTAAATGCAGACGGAACAATATCTCCGAATGGAAATAAAAAATATAATCTGATAGCTCTTACTGCTGCTAAAACGTACGACAAGATCTTTATCAATGCCAATCCTAATCCGGAATATATCCTATTCTATACGGCTGCTAAGGACAATGCTCTGGAAAACAGGCATTATCCCCCTACAATCTCAAAAGATCAGGGAGGAGGTACAGTACCTTCACAGCAATTGATCGATGCATTTACCATGAAAGATGGAAGCGATTATACCCATTCTTCTGACGGTGCAAGCATGTATACTAACAGAGACCCGCGTTTGGCAGCAATTATCGGATATGACGGTTCGGTTTATGGAAAGAATACCATTTATACGCGAATTAGTGATAACACAACCATAGACGGACTCAACCAAGTGAAGAACCGTTCGACCAATACGGGATATTATTTAGCTAAATTCCAGGACAAAACACTGAACTTCGGACAGGCCAATGTGGGTACCGTTTTCCACTTATTCCCGATGATTCGCTTATCTGATATCCTACTTTCCTACGCAGAAGCCATGCATCACGCTTACGGCATGAGTGCGGATCCAGAAGGCTATGGTTTGACAGCAATAGAAGCCATACAAAAAATACGTACCAGAGCAGGATTCGGAACAAATGATAAATTTCTTAATGGGGTGACAGATAACAACTTTATGGAAAAAGTGAAGCAAGAACGCCGTATCGAACTCTGTTTTGAAGAACATCGTTACTTCGATTTGCGACGTTGGATGGATGGCAATCAACTTAGAGAACCTATTATCGGAATGAAAGTAGAAGAAAATGCTTCTGGGCTTCATTATACACGCATTACAGTAGATGAAGCACGCAATTTTAAAGATTACATGTATTATCATCCTATTCCTCTGAAAGTAATCAAGGAAAGCCCTTCCATCCAACAGAATCCAGGTTGGTAACGGGCATCAAAACTATTTAATAGATAGAAAACATGAAAAAGATAATAATATTATTCATATGCTTAACCTCCTCCATCTGGCATGTCTGTGCCCAAACCAAAGTTAGCGGAATTGTTAAAGATGCCCAAGGAATGGAGATGATTGGCGCTACTGTCCTTCAGAAAGGGACTAATAATGGAATAGTGACTGGTTTGGATGGCAAATTTACTCTTACATTGTCCAACAAAGCAGAGCAAACACTTCTTATCTCAATGATCGGCTTTATAGAACAATCTATTGCCATAAAAAAGAATCATCCTTTTATCAATATCACTTTGGAAGAAGACATTGCACAATTAGATGAAGTTGTTGTGGTGGGATATGGAACACAGAAAAAAGTATCTCTGACCGGTTCTATTTCT
>OAVE01000459.1_pt1 | contig 15278 bp, 10 predicted proteins | sample 1476361 | NCBI WGS metagenome assembly OAVE01 (sample SAMEA2580078, study PRJEB22360) | human gut metagenome | biome: human gut; feature: human-associated habitat; material: faeces | place: Denmark | collected 2008/2010
AGCTAATTCGCTACGCTTTGCCCAAATTTACTTTTTCGCTATGTGTTTATTTTATGTAATCACTCATTTTTTTTAAATATAGGCAATAGGTTATAGCATAAGACTTTCCATGTCGTCAAATGGCTAAATACAACGTTAAAAAAAGTCGTTCAGTCCCGTTAAAGCACCATGCCGTTTTTAAGTGTTGTAACTTCGCACCGTGGTCACAAAGAAACAGGTCTCGCTAACTGACGAGTGAACGAAACCGCAAGTAACAACCATTAAAAACAAAAAACATTATGGCATTTCGTTATGTAGTAAAAAAGAGAATGGTAGGCATTGGTACCAAAACCGAGAAGTATGTAGCTGCTTCTTATTCCGTAGCAAATATTGACTTTGATAGATTATGCGACCAGGTGACCAGTCAAGGGATGGTGCCAAGAGGTATCGTAAAAGCCGTATTGGACGGTATGATTGACGCGCTCTGCACCTATGCCAGCATCGGTGCAACCGTACGGCTGGGAGACTTCGGAAGCCTCCGACCGGGATTGAACGGCAAAAGCCAGGAGGATGCAAAGTCTGTAACGGCTGATGTCGTTTACCGCCAGAAACTGATTTTCGTGCCGGGACAACGTTTGAAGAACATGATGAAACAATCGGGCATCACACGGTTGGTAACCGGCTCTGAAATCGTGCCGGACAATGAAGAAAATCCCGGAGGAAACGAAAGCGGAGGCGGCGGCAATGATGGTGACCAAGGTGAAAATCCATTAGGATAAACTGATAGAGTTTTATCAAGGAAACAAACAATTCCACAGAGGAGGCTTCATGACAAGTCTCCTCTGTTTATTTATATGACCTGTTTCGCTATCCATGCACAAGCCTCAGCATCAGCCAACGCATGATGATGATGTTCCAACTGATAGCCACAGCAAACAGCCACTGTATGCAACTGATAGTTAGGCAATCCCTTTATAGCACGACGTGATGCCTGCAAAGTACAATAAAACTCATAATCCGGATAATCCATGCAGTAAGTACGGAAAACAGCTTTCAGGCAGCTTTCATCAAAGGCCTTGTTGTGCGCTACCAATGGCAAGCCTTCAATGCGTGGAGCTATTTCCTGCCACACAACGGGAAAGATAGGAGCATCCTGGGTATCTGCCAACGTCAGACCATGCACGCGGGTATTCCAATAAGTGTAATACTCCGGTTCGGGACGGATGAGGCTATAATAATGGTCCACAATCTCTCCATCACGTACGATAACCACTCCTACACTACAAACGCTGGTACGCTGTTCGTTGGCCGTTTCAAAATCAATGGCAGCAAAATCTTTCATCCGATATGGTTTTATAGTCGCCAAAGATACGAAAAATTCACTCTGTTCCTTTCATTCTACACCTGGTTTCCATTATCTTTGTCCCCCGGACAAAGGCTAAAATATCATGGAACATCCACTTTCGCAATTCAAATATTGTCCGAAATGCGGTTCAGCCCATTTCGAAGTTCATAACGAGAAGTCGAAGCAGTGCGCCGACTGCGGTTTCGTCTACTACTTCAACCCCTCTTCCGCCACCGTCGCCTTGATACTGAACGAGCGCGACGAGCTGCTGGTGTGCCGCCGCGCCAAAGAGCCTGCCAAAGGGACGCTAGACCTCCCCGGAGGCTTCATCGACATGACCGAGACCGGTGAGGAAGGCGTTGCCCGCGAAGTAAGAGAAGAAACCGGCATGAAGGTGGCAAAGGCCGAATATCTCTTCTCCCTACCCAATATTTACATCTATTCCGGCTTCCCCGTACACACGCTGGATATGTTTTTCCGTTGTACGGTGGAGGACACCTTGCACTTCGAGGCGATGGACGACGCGGCAGACCTCTTCTTCCTCCCCTTAAAAGATATCCGTACGGAAGAGTTCGGGCTCGGCTCCATCCGCAAAGGAGTGGGTATCTTCCTGGAAGACATGCGGAAGAACAAAAGCGAATGATTATTCGTTCCTATTATGGTATATATCCTAAAAAAGCCAAACAAGTGTAACATTTCCGGGGTAAAACCCGTATTTTTGTAAAATACCTATTCTAACAAAAGAAGATGAAACATAAAATCTCCCGAATATTGTGCACAACACTCTGTTGCGCACCTTTACTCGCCTCAGCACAAACAAGCGAGAAGAGTACTTCTCCCAAGCGACTCTACCAGGAAGGACAAACGCTGTTCCAGCAAAAGGCCTATGCTGCCGCCATCTCTCCGTTGCAAGCCTATGTACGCCAGATGAATGCAGACGGCAAGCCTCTGCCCGATACCGGCGAGCGGCAAGAAGCGGAATACATGCTGGTATGCGCCGCATACGAGCTCAGAGACCCCAAAAGCATAGACTTGCTCCGCGCCTTCCTGGACGAATATCCTGATACTCCCCATGCCAACCGCATCTATGCATTAATCGCCTCCTCCTATTTCTTCGAAGGCAATTATGACGATGCCCTCGCCATGTTCAACTCCGCCCGCCTCGACCTTCTGGGTACCGAGGAGCGTGACGACATGACCTACCGCCTTGCCACCTGCTATCTGAAGACGGGCAATGTAAAGGAAGCAGCCATCTGGTTCGAGACCCTGCGCAGTACCAGCCGCAAGTATACAGCGGACTGTGCTTACTACATCTCTTATATCCGATATACCCAAGGACGGTATGACGAAGCGCTCAGCGGTTTCCTGCCTTTGCAGGACAATGCCAAATACAAGGACTTGGTTCCCTATTACATCGCCGAAATCTATCTGTTGAAGAAACAGTACGACAAGGCAGAAATTGTAGCGCAAAATGCTTTGTCGGCCCACCCCGACGGTCTGAGCTACACGCACACGGCGGAGCTGAACCGCATCCTCGGTACAGCCGAATACCATTTCGGGAAATATCACGAAGCCATAAAGTCCTTCGAGCAATACCTGGAGCACAATGCCGAATCTGCCACTCATAGAAGAGATGCCCTCTACATGCTGGGTATGTCCTATTATCAATGCGGCGTGTATTCCCAAGTTCCTGCCATCCTTGGCGAAGTGACTACCGAGAACGACGCTCTCTCCCAAAATGCCTACCTGCACATGGGACTGGCTTACCTGCAACTGGCCGACAAGACCAAGGCACGTATGGCCTTCGAGCAGGCTGCCGCTTCCAATGCCGACCCGAAAATCAAGGAACAAGCCGCCTATAACTACGCCTTATGCATTCACGAGACCTCCTATTCCGCTTTCGGCGAATCGGTGACCGTCTTTGAGAAATTCCTAAACGAATTTCCAAACTCTCCTTATGCCGAGAAAGTCAGCAACTACCTGGTGGAAGTATACATGAATACACGCAGCTATGATGCCGCACTCAAGTCCATCGACCGTATCTCCCATCCCAGCAAAGCCATTCTGGAAGCCAAACAAAAGATTCTGTTCCAACTCGGGACCCAGTCTTTTGCCAACACGCAGTTCGAACAAGCCATCGGTTACTTCAACCAAAGCGTCACGTTGGGGCAATACAACCTCCAGACCAAGGCAGACGCCCTCTACTGGCTCGGCGAGTCTTATTACCGCCTGAACCGGATGAGAGAAGCTGCCCGCAATTTCAACGAATATCTGTCACTCACCCGGCAGAGGGATACGGAGATGTTCGCCCTTGCCTACTATAACCTGGGCTACATCGCTTTCCACCAGAAAGACTATTCGACGGCAGAGAACCGTTTCCGCAACTTTGTCCAACTGGAGAAAGGTGAAAACCCGACCGCATTGGCAGATGCCTACAACCGTATCGGTGACTGCAACCTGCACGTCCGCCGCTTCGACGAAGCCAAGCAATACTATACAAAAGCAGAAAGCCTGGGAACACCTGCCGGCGACTACTCCTACTATCAGCTGGCCCTTGTAGCCGGCCTGCAAAAAGACTATTCCGGAAAGGTTACTTTACTGGACCGCCTTGCCGTCAAATATCCCAATTCGCCTTATGCCATCAATGCCCTTTACGAAAAAGGGCGCTCCTACGTACAGAGCAACAACAGCCCCCAAGCTATCGCCGCCTTCCGCGAATTGCTCGGCAAGTATCCCGAGAGTCCCGTCAGCCGTAAAGCAGCTGCAGAAATCGGCCTGCTTTACTACCAGAACGATGACTATGACCGTGCCATAGAAGCCTACAAACATGTAGTCACCCAATATCCCGGAAGCGAGGAAGCCCGCCTTGCCATGCGCGACTTGAAGTCCATCTACGTAGATGCCAACCGCGTGGATGAGTTTGCCGCCCTTGCCGCCCAAATGCCGGGAGAAATCCGCTTCGAACCCAGTGAGCAAGACTCGCTGACTTACATCGCTGCCGAAAAAGTATATATGAAAGGCGAAGCCGTACCTGCCAAAGAGAGTTTCACCCGCTATCTGCAAAGTTATCCGGGAGGCGCTTTCAGCCTGAATGCACACTACTACCTCTGCGTCATAGGCAAAGAGCAGAAAGATGACGAGGCGGTATTGGAACATGCCGGAAAACTGCTGGAATACCCCGATAACCCATATTCTGAAGAGGCTTTGCTGATGCATGGAGAAATTCTGTTCAACCGCCAGCAATATGACCTGGCATTGGCCGACTACAAGAAATTGCAGGCCAAAGCCACCACGGCAGAGCGCCGCCAGCTTGGCGCTATCGGTGTACTGCGCTGTGGAGCACTGATGCATGATGATGCGGAAGTCATCAACGCCGCCACAGCCTTGCTTGCCGAAGCCAAGCTGTCTCCGGAGCTCCGGAACGAGGCATTGTACTACCGTGCCAAGGCATACCTCAACCAGAAAGCCGACAAGAAGGCAATGGATGACCTTCAGCTGCTGGCCAAAGACACCCGTACCCTTTATGGAGCCGAAGCCAAATATCTGGTGGCATTACAATGGTACAACGCCGGTAATTATGCCTCTGCAGAAAAGGAAATCCTTAATTTCATCGACCAGAGCACACCGCATGCCTACTGGCTGGCACGCAGTTTCATCCTTCTGTCTGATGTATATGTAGCCATGGACAAGAAGCTCGATGCACGCCAATACCTATTGAGCCTGCAGCAGAACTACCAGGCCGATGACGATATAGCAAGCATGATTAACGAAAGACTGGAGAAATTGAAGTAAGAAATATAGCACATTATGAAAAAGATACAATATATCCTCGCAGGAACTATGCTTGTCTCCCTCTCTTTGGGAGCACAAGCCCAGACACAACCCCAAGACACCACCATGAACCGTACGGTAGTCGTGGAACAAGAATATAATCCGGACATCATGGATGCCTCCAAAGTGAACGTGCTTCCCAAGGTGGAACCTCCTACCGTCAGCAAAAAGGCGGTGGAATATGACGCCACCCTGATGCCGGCAACCCATATCCCGGCAGGTATCATGCAAGCCTATACCGGAAAAGAGACGCAGGCGAAAGCGCTGCCCGGATATGTACGCTTGGGATACGGTAACTACGGTAACCTCGATGTACGCGCCAACTACCTCTTCTCCTTATCCCCCAAGGACCGCCTCAACCTGACATTCACAATGGATGGCATGGATGGCAAACTGGACTTGCCGGATAATGGCGGGAAGTGGAATTCATTCTACTACCGTACCCATGCTGCCATGGATTATGTACATGCCTTCAGCAAAGTCGATTTGAATATTGCCGGAAAGTTCAACCAAAGCAATTTCAACTTCCTGCCCGACTTCGTCAGCAACAAGCAGAAATTCGTTTCGGGTGATGTACATTTCGGGGTAAGTTCCACGAGCGACGATATGCCTCTCCAATTCCGTGCCGAAACCAATTTGTTGGTCTACCAGCGCCAACACGACCTCATGGTGAGCAATATCAAAGAAAATATCGTGCGTACCAAAGCCGATGTCACCGGTTCCATCTCCGATGAGCAGACCATCGGCATGGCTTTTGCCATGGACAATACATTCTACAGCGACGGACGTTTCGAGAATCACACCGACGTAGACTTCAATCCATACTATCTCTTTCAGAATGACGACTGGAAAATACGTCTCGGCGCACACGTCGACCTGGCTTTCGGCTTCGGCAAGAAGTTCCGCGCCGCTCCCGACGTAGAAATACAATACATCTTCTCGGACAGCTACATCCTCTACGCACAAGGTAAGGGAGGACGGCTACAGAACGATTTCCGCCGTCTGGAAACCATTACGCCTTATGGCATTACAAACCAGCAGCTTGACAATACCTACGAACAGCTCAATGCAGCCATCGGCTTCAAGGCAAGTCCGGTCAGCGGATTGTGGTTCAACCTATACGGCGGGTATCAAGATTTGAAAAACGACCTGATTGACACTCCGACTGTCAAGTCCGACGGGATAAGCAATGTTTTCCTCACAGAAGACACCAAGAACCTCTACGCCGGAGCCGACCTGAGCTACAACTACAAGGATGTTTTCTATCTCGCCGCCAATGCCGTCTATCGCCATTGGACAACGGACTCAGACGGTTCTGATGTCGTAGTAAGTTTCAAACCGGCCGTAGAAGGCAATCTCAATCTCAAGGTACGCCCCATCTCCCCACTGCTTGTCGGCATCGGCTATCAGCACATCTCACGCCAAGGCGTGGAGGGCAACAAGGCAGACCCCGTCAGCAATCTCTATCTAAACGGCAGTTACGAACTCTTCAAAGGAATCTCCGTGTATGCGCGCGTGAACAACTTGCTGAACAAAGATTACCAGTACTACTGGGGATACCCTTCAGAAGGTCTCAGTTTCTTAGGTGGAGTAAGCTTCCTCTTTTAATAGAGGTAGCACAAGCCGAAGCTCTAATTTGAACAAAAAAGGTCATTTTTGCTAAATTCTCCTTATATTATAAGGTGGGAAGAATCTTTTTTTCCTACTTTTGCGGGCGAATTCAGTGGCGGGAGTCACTAAAAAACAGAAATTTATGCAGAAAAACCTTGTCATAGTCGAGTCTCCGGCGAAAGCAAAAACCATCGAGAAATTCCTTGGAAAAGATTTCAAAGTCCTTTCCAGCTACGGCCATATACGTGATTTGAAGAAAAAAGAATTCAGTATTGACGTAGACAAAGACTTCAAACCGCATTACGAGATACCGGCGGATAAAAAGAAACTCGTAACCCAGTTGAAAGAAGAAGCCGAGCAGGCAGAAACCGTATGGCTGGCTTCCGATGAGGACCGCGGAGGGGGAGCCCTGCAGAAAGAAGGGGAAGCCATCGCATGGCACTTGTACGAAGTGCTGAAACTGAAACCGGAACACACCAGACGTATCGTCTTCCATGAAATCACCAAAGGTGCCATCCTGAAAGCGATAGAAAATCCCCGTGACATTGACATCAACCTGGTCGATGCCCAGCAAGCCCGACGTATCCTGGACCGTATCGTAGGTTTTGAACTTTCACCGGTATTGTGGAAGAAAGTGAAACCTGCCCTTTCTGCAGGCCGTGTACAGTCCGTAGCCGTCCGTCTCATTGTAGAGCGCGAACGCGAGATACATGCATTCCAGACCGAAGCATCCTACCGTGTTACCGCCGTATTCCTCGTTCCGGACACTGACGGCAAAACAGTGGAAATGAAAGCCGAACTGGCGCACCGGCTTAAGACAAAGGCAGAAGCCCGGAAATTGCTGGAGAGCTGTAAAGCAGCCACGTTTACCATCAGCGACATCACTACCCGTCCGCTGAAGAAAACTCCCGCAGCCCCGTTCACCACCTCTACCTTGCAGCAGGAGGCTGCCCGCAAACTGGGCTTCACCGTGGCACAGACCATGATGGTGGCGCAACGTCTGTACGAATCCGGATTGATAACCTACATGCGTACCGACTCCGTCAACCTTTCCGAACTTGCCGTCAACGCCAGCCGTGAAACCATCTCCAACCTGATGGGCGAACGTTACGTACACAACCGCCACTTCGCCACCAAGACCAAAGGAGCGCAAGAAGCCCACGAAGCTATCCGCCCCACCTATATGGAGAATGCCAAGATAGAAGGTACCCCGCAGGAAAGAAAGCTGTACGACCTCATCTGGAAACGTACCATCGCCTCGCAGATGGCAGATGCCGAAGTGGAAAAGACAACCGTAACCATTGCTATCAGCAACGAGACGGAGACTTTCACTGCAACCGGCGAAGTGGTGAAATTCGACGGTTTCCTCCGTGTCTACCGCGAATCATACGATGATGACGTAGAAACCCAGGAAGATGAGGCACGCCTACTGCCCCCTCTGAAAAAAGGACAGAAGCTCGAACATGAAGGTATCACCGCTACCGAACGTTTCACCCAACACCCTCCCCGCTACACGGAAGCAAGCCTTGTGCGCAAATTGGAGGAACTGGGTATCGGACGTCCGTCTACCTATGCTCCGACCATTTCCACCATCCAGCAACGCGAATACGTGATAAAAGGAGAAAAAGCAGGTGAAGAACGCACCTACAATGTGCTTAACCTGCAGGGTAATGAAATAACGGACAACAACCATACAGAAATCACCGGAGCTGAAAAGTCAAAACTGATGCCGACAGACACCGGTATTGTGGTCAATGACTTCCTGATAGAGTACTTCCCGGACATCCTTGACTACAACTTCACTGCGAGCGTCGAAAAGCAATTCGACGAAATAGCCGAAGGTGACAAGCAATGGACCGCCATTCTGAAAACATTCTATAAGAAATTCCATCCTTCGGTGGAGAACACGCTTGCCGCGAAAACCGCCCACAAGGCAGGCGAACGGATTCTAGGAACAGACCCCGTCAGCGGAAAACAAGTGTCTGTAAAAATCGGACGTTTCGGCCCAGTAGCACAGATAGGTACTGCCGAAGATGAGGAAAAGCCCCGTTTCGCCCAGGTAAAAAAAGAAATGTCCATCGAGACCATTACGCTGGAAGAAGCGCTGGAGCTGTTCAAACTTCCCCGTACTCTCGGAGAGTACGAAGGCAAGAATGTAGTCGTAGGTGCGGGACGTTTCGGACCTTATATCCAGAACAACGGCTTGTATGCCTCATTACCCAAGACAATGGACCCGATGACCGTTACGCTGGAAGAAGCTATTGAACTTTTGCAAAAGAAACAAGAAGCAGAAGCCCAGAAACATATCAAGAAGTTTGAGGAAGAACCGGAACTGGAAATCCTGAATGGACGCTATGGCCCTTACATCGCTTATAAAGGCAGCAACTACAAGATTCCTAAAGACATCATCCCTCAAGACCTAAGCCTTCAGGCTTGTCTGGAGATTGTGAAACTGCAAAGCGACAAGGATACGGGCAAGTCTAAGCGGACTGCAAAGGCAACCAAGGCCACAGCCAAGTCAACAACGAAAACCAGTAAGGCGACGAAAGCAGCGACAACCAAGGCCACTTCAACAGCCAAGAAAAAGTAAAATGAAAGTACATGATACAAAATCCTCCTTTGCCGGACAAAATATCCGGCAAAGGAGGATTTTCTTTTTTCTTTCATCTTTCCCTTCCAATTTAAGGTTGCTTTTACCGTTATTCTCATAAAAGAGCTCCAAGACGGTCGAAACAAGTGAAAGTTTTCTTTCTATATCAAATAAATATATATATTTGTGCTAAAGGCAATTACAGCAAGCAAACAAACAAAAAATGAAAGGTATGAATAAAATTTTCTTTACCAAAAGAACTTCCATTCTGTTACTGGCAATATCTCTATTCAGCAGTTGTATGGAAAAAGACGTGTATCAAGGAGATAAGAATACACCGTTGAATCCCACAGAGATATTCGATTTCAGTCTGACGAAAGAAGTAAAACTGAACGTCGACTATGGTTTCACCAACGACTATTACATTATTTTCGAGCTCTACAATCAGAATCCCATGAAGGAAGAGAACAACTCTTGGATAAAAGATGAGAAGCTCTCCCCCATCTATGCAGCCTCCACAGACAAAAAAGGGCAGTACTCAGGGAAAATCACCATCCCCTCCGACATTACGGAAATATGGATTTACAGTGACTATCCCGGTGCCGTTTCTCCGGTCAAGTTAGCAGTGTCCAATGAAGAAATCAATTTTGACCAGGCGGAATATATAGCATCCTTGCAAACCAACACAAGGGCAACAACAGCAGGCGGCTACAGCTATCCTGACGATTGGAAACTCATTCCGGGTACGGATTGGGATGTTTATGGTCTTCCAGTCAATATAGAAAGTATCTTGAGTATGCCACCGGCTGAAATTCTGTACAGCATCAAAAAAACATATACCAAGGTGGCCAAAGAAGGAATAAAAGTCATGCATCCGGAATGGCTCAACAATAACACAACATCCGAAATCAAAATCACTAAAGCGACGGAAGTGAGTCTTGTATTCATTAGCAGTGGTGCCGGATGGAACAATACCATCGGATATTTCACCTATCCGACCAACGAAGTCCCTACTGAAAGCACGGTCCAGAAAATCCTTGCATTCCCTAATGCGTCCCCCATCAGCAAGTCAAGCGGAACGGGCAGACTACTCTGCGGCCATGAAATGAAACTGAAATATTGGAATGAAAGTACACAGCAGTTCGAAGATAAATTCCCTGCCGGCGTTACTCTAGGCTGGTGTCTGGAAGGAATGGGCTTTAACAACGGAAATATCAAGAAGACCGGTCACACCCGCTTTTCTTACAGTTCTATGAACAGTGACAATGCACAACGTGTGGTAGCCCTGCGCGATGGAGGAACAAACCAGATTGTAGCCATCGGATTCGAAGACAATACAGACTACGACTACTGTGACGCCACATTCTATGTCAAGATAGCAGAAGCCAATGCCATTGACCCTGAAGGACCAGAACTGCCTCCGGTAGATCCGCCCAGCAACCTGGAATATACTGTTTATGGTACACTGACCTATGAGGACCAATGGCCCTCTGAAGGAGATTATGACATGAACGATGTAGTGGTCGAATACCAATCCACCATCTACAAAAGTGCTCTGGACGATAAGATATATAAGATTATGGATGAGTTTACCCCTATCCACAATGGAGGGAGCTACGTTTGCGGATTCGGTTACCAACTTTCCAATATCGACCCGTCCAAAGTAAGGAGCATCAATGTCACCGGTTCAGACAGCTGGGAAATGGAAACGGGACAGTCACACCCCACCATCACTCTTTTTAACGATATCAAGAAAGTGCTGGGACAAAAAATCACTGTCACCACTGAAGTGATAGACATCTCTTCCAAAGACAACTCTGTGAATCCTCCCTACAACCCGTTCATTTTTGTCAACGACAGAAACAGAGAGGTACACTTAGTGAATTATCCGCCCACCAACAAAGCCGATATGGAGCTCTTCAATACCCAGGACGATGTGTCGAACACCTCAGCAGGAATCTATTATATTGCACGCTATAAAGAGGAAATACAACTGATGCCCTTCGGAATCAACCTCCCCAACATCGTAGATTTCAATATACCTGCAGAGGGCGTAAAGATATACAACACATATCCCGACTTCATCGAATGGGTCAAATCGGACGGAAGCACCCACAAAAATTGGTATAAGAAATAAAGGACATGTTGCAAAGCCAACAATAGAACATAAAACAGAAAAACGGAGCATAGCCGAGAATCAATCCGGCTACGCTCCGCTTTCATTTATAAGAAACTTGCGTAAAGTTACATTCTGTCAGGTACCTCAATTCCCAGTAAGCCCATACCTAAGCGTACCACCTTGGCTACATTTTCGGACAATGCAAGGCGGAATATCTTCACTGCTTCGTTCTCCTCACGCAAAATGCTGAAGTCATGGTAGAACTGGTTATATTCCTTCACAAGGTCATACGTATAGTTTGCAATGATGGACGGGCTGTAATCCTCACCTGCCTGCTTCACAATAGCGGCAAAGTCGGCAACCATCTGTATCAGCCCCTCTTCCTTCTCGCTCAGTTCAATGCCGACGGGCAACTGGGCAGGGATTTCGAGACCGGCCTCTTTTGCCTTGCGGAGAACAGACTGGATACGTGCATAAGTATATTGGATGAACGGCCCCGTATTACCATTAAAGTCGATGGACTCTTTTGGATTGAATGTCATGTTCTTGCGGGCATCCACTTTCAGGATGAAGTACTTTAAGGCACCCAGACCAACGATACGGGCGATATTGTCCGCCTCTTCCTTTGTCAGACCATCCAGTTTACCCAGTTCATTGCTGGTTTCCTTGGCTGTATCAATCATCTCCGCCATCAGGTCGTCAGCATCAACCACGGTACCTTCGCGGCTCTTCATCTTGCCCTCGGGAAGTTCCACCATACCGTAAGAGAAGTGCACCAACCCTTTACCCCATTCGAAGCCCAGTTTGTCGAGCAGGATGGACAATACCTGGAAATGGTAATTCTGTTCGTTGCCTACCACATAAATCATCTTGTCGATGGGATAATCTGCAAAGCGGAGTTTGGCAGTACCTATATCCTGCGTCATGTAGACGGATGTACCGTCCGCACGCAACAGTAGCTTGTGGTCCAACCCCTCACCCGTGAGGTCTGCCCATACAGAGCCATCTTCTTTCCGGTAGAAGAAGCCTTTCTCCAGGCCCTCCATTACCTTCTCCTTACCTTCGAGGTACGTGTTTGATTCGTAATATATCTTATCAAAAGTTACACCCATCATACGGTAAGTCTCGTCAAAACCTGCATACACCCAGTCGTTCATCTTCTTCCAGAGCGCACGTACTTCCGGGTCATTGGCCTCCCACTTTACCAGCATTTCACGAGCCTCCTTCATCAAAGGAGATTCAGCTTCCGCCTTGGCTTTGGCTTCTTCCTCATTCATGCCTTCGCTTTGGAACTTGGCCATCAGTTCTTTCACTTCCGCTTTATAATGCTTGTCGAAGGAAACATAGTAATCGCCAATCAAGTGGTCTCCCTTCTTGCCGGATGATTCGGGAGTTTCACCATTCCCGTACTTCTGCCATGCCAACATGGACTTGCAGATATGAATTCCACGGTCATTGACAATATTTGTCTTTACTACCTTATTACCGTTGGCAGCCACTATATTAGCCAGCGCATTTCCCAAAAGATTATTGCGTACATGGCCCAAATGAAGCGGTTTGTTGGTGTTGGGAGAAGAATACTCAATCATCACCAATGGAGAGTTGTCAGTAGCAGCCACGATACCGTACTGCTTGTCCGCATGAATGCCATTCAACAATTCTATCCACGCAGAGGAGGCAATGGTCAGGTTCAGGAAGCCCTTGATGACATTAAATGCTGCAACCGAAGGCTCGTTTGCCTGCAAGTATTCACCAATTTCCTGGGCCGTCTGCTCCGGTCCTTTCTTGGACATACGGAGGAAAGGGAATACAACCAGCGTGAGGTGTCCCTCAAATTCTTTCTTGGTTTTCTGCAACTGCACTTGTGCGGCAGGAACATCCTGTCCGTAAAGCGCTTTCAGTCCGCCGATGACGGACGATACCAGTTTCTGTTCTATATTCATGATTCAAATGTATTTTCCTGCGTGCAAAGATAGCGTAAACCGAAATCAGTACAAAACAAGCAGGCTTGTTTTTATGGCCTCACAAGATATTCAACATACAAAGAGGGGACGCTCCTTGTAAAACGTCCCCTCTTTGTATGTTGAGTATACTGTTCTTATTCAGCTGTCAATTCCGTACCTGGTTTGAATTTAACAACTTTCTTTGCAGCAATCTCGATAGGCTTTTTAGTAGAGGGGTTGATACCCATACGCGCTCCTCTTTCCACCACACTGAAAGTTCCAAAACCAACCAATGATACTTTATCACCGGCCTTCATTGCCTTAGTGACTGATGCGATAAATGCATCCAATGCTTTCTTTGAATCAGTCTTTGACAAACCAGACTCCGCTGCCATAGCGCTAATAAGTTCCGCCTTATTCATAATGCTTAAAATTAATTAATATGTTACACAAAAGATATTTTTACTTTTCATCACAAACCTCCACAAAAATAGAGCAATATTTCTGAATATCAAATAAAAACATTAAAAAAATATTGGAAAACAACGAAAAAGAAGGAATAGAATCTGCTTTTTCTGTTATAGAACAGAATTTATTCGTATTTTTGCCGGAGAAAGCAAAAACAGACAACTGTTTTTGAACTGTAAAATGAATTGAAACAACAGATTATGAATACTATACCTACTGTAACCAAAAACCTTTTAATCATTAATGTGCTGATGTTTTTGGGCACCATTGTCGCCCAAAGCTACGGCATCGACCTCGCCCAATATCTGGGATTGCATTTTTTCCTTGCCGAAGATTTCAATGCAGCACAATTGATAACATATATGTTCATGCACGCCGGATTCGCGCACATATTTTTCAACATGTTTGCTGTATGGATGTTCGGACGTATTTTAGAGCAGGTATGGGGGCCAAAACGATTTCTGTTCTACTATCTGGTGTGCGGTATAGGAGCCGGAATTATCCAGGAGGTGGTACAGTATATTCATTATGAGACAGTACTTTCCGCCTATGACAGCGTAAATACTGGCATGGCCATCATCCCGATGGAGGAATATCTCAATATGATGACTACCGTGGGAGCTTCGGGAGCAGTATACGCCATTCTGCTGGCATTCGGCATGTTGTTCCCCAACCAGCAAATGTTCATCTTCCCGTTACCGGTTCCCATCAAGGCCAAATATTTTGTTATCGGATATGCCTTGATTGAACTTTATGCCGGATTTGCAAACAGTGCAGGAGACAATGTGGCTCACTTCGCACATCTGGGTGGTATGGTATTCGGCTTTATCCTAATTATGTACTGGAGAAAAAAGAATAGAGGAAATGGCTACTATTATAACTGATTTGAAAGAAACCTTCCGTAGGGGGAACATTTATATCCAACTGATTTACATCAATGTAGCGGTATTCATACTTACTACGCTAACCGAAGTCATGTTCCAGTTGTTCAACCGGAGCATAGCAGGCGTATTCGAATGGTTGGAACTGCCGGCATCAGTCCTACGCTTCATCCTGCAACCATGGTCACTACTGACATATATGTTCATGCATGCAGGATTCATGCACATTCTTTTCAATATGCTGTGGCTTTACTGGTTCGGTGCACTGTTCCTGAGTTTCTTCTCTGCAAAGCATCTCCGGGGTGTATACATTCTGGGAGGAATTTGCGGCGGTCTGCTCTATATGGCCGCCTATAACATTTTCCCGTATTTCCGTCCCATGACAGACTATTCTTTCATGCTGGGCGCTTCTGCCTCTGTACTTGCCATTGTAGCCGCCACCGCCTATCGCGAGCCCAACTATCCGATACGGCTAAAACCGTTCCGGAACAACCCGCCGGAAATCTTTTTG
>OAVE01000470.1_pt1 | contig 14997 bp, 10 predicted proteins | sample 1476361 | NCBI WGS metagenome assembly OAVE01 (sample SAMEA2580078, study PRJEB22360) | human gut metagenome | biome: human gut; feature: human-associated habitat; material: faeces | place: Denmark | collected 2008/2010
CGCGTGCATGTGAAGGTCGATTCCGGTTTTGGCCGCAACGGGTTCACTCCGGCCGGATTCGACGCCGCGCTCGCCGCGCTCGTGCCCCTCGCCAAGGAGGGTGTGCTGCGCATCGTGGGCCAGTGGAGCCACCTCGCCGTGGCCGATTCGCCCGATGTGCCCGAATTCGTCGCCTCCACCGACCAGCAGATCGCAACGTTCAAGGACTTCACCAGGCGCATGGAGCTGGCCGGCATCCCGCCCGAGATCCGACATCTGGCCAATCCGGCGGCGACACTGGACCGACCCGAGATCCATTTCGAACTCACCCGCCCCGGCATCGGCCTGTACGGCTACGAACCCGACCCCGCGATGGGCACTCCGCGCGACTGGCATCTGACCCCGGCCATGCGCCTGCAGGCGCAGCTCGGCACGGTCAAGGACGTGGAGGCGGGTCACGGCATCTCCTATGGCCGTACCTATCTGACCCCGGACAACACGTCCACCGCCATAGTGCCGCTGGGGTACGCCGACGGCATCCACCGCTCCGCCTCGGGATTCGACATGGAGGGGGCCAAGCATGTGGAGAAGCCGGGAGGCCCGGTGCGCATCATGACCGCCGAAGGCCCGAGACTGTACCGTGTGTGCGGTCGCGTGTGCATGGACCAGTTCATCGTGGACCTGCACGGATCCGCCGCCGAACTCGGCGTTCACGAGGGCGACACGGTCGAACTGTTCGGCCCGGGCCGCGGCGAGGATTACGTTGAGCCTACCGCCGACGATTGGGCCCGCGCCGCCGACACCATCAGCTACGAGATCTTCACCTGCCTGCGCAACCGCATCCCGCGCCTTTACGAGCATGCTGCCGAAGTGCTGCCCGCCGCCGACCTCGCCAAACTCGACCCGGCCACGCTGCTATAAGGTGCATTACCGCCATACGGTGGCACCCCGTAATCCCTTCTTCCCGAATATGTACCACTGACATGTGCTGAGCGTCACATATTCGGGAAATCGGCCCCAATCTCCCGAATATGTGCCGTTGAGTTGACGTCAGTGGCACATATTCGGGAAGTCGGGATTACTGCGGCCGATATGTGTGCCTATGCTTGGCATATGGAAACAACGTTGGATGGGGAACAGGTGATGAGCGATGAGGGCTACAGCGCCTTCGACGAGGAGCGATGGGCACCCGAGCCGCCCAAATCCAAGTCGCGCACGGCTTTCGAACGCGATCGCGCGCGACTGATTCATTCGTCCGCTTTGCGGCGTTTGGGCGCGAAAAGCCAGATTCTGATTGCCGGTACCGACGATTTCGCCCGCACCCGACTGACGCATACGCTGGAAGTCGCCCAGATCGGTCGCCAAATCGGCGCATTGCTCGGCTGCGATCCGGACGTGGTCGACTGCGCCTGTCTGGCCCACGACCTTGGTCACCCGCCGTTCGGGCACAACGGGGAGCGTGCGCTCGCCGACATCGCCAGCAATATCGGCGGCTTCGAGGGCAACGCACAGACCATGCGTATCCTGACCCGGCTCGAACCCAAGATCTTTCACCCGGACGGGCGTTCGGCCGGCGTGAACCTGACCCGTGCGGCCTTGGATGCGGCCGTCAAATACCCGTGGACCTTGGCCGAAGCCGACCAACACCCCAAGGGGGAGCGGTCGAAGAAGTTCTGCGTCTACCCGGATGATGAGCCGGTGTTCCGCTGGCTCAAAATCGGCGCTCCCCAGGCCACCAAGCCCATGGAATGCCAGATCATGGACCTTTCGGATGATGTCGCCTACTCCGTGCATGATGTCGAGGATTCCATCGCCACCGGCGCGTTCGATCCGATTGTGCTCGCCGATCCGAAGATGCTGGACCACATCATCGAGCAGACGCGCGCATGGTATGGGGCGAAGTGGGATGCCGACAAGCTGCTGGCCGCGTTCATGCGATTGCGTCGAGAGCATTTGTTCCCTGCACATTTCAATGGTTCGCGCGAATCGTTGGCGCAGCTCAAGAACATTACGTCCGATTTGATCGGCCGCTTCTGCTGGTCGGTGGAAACCGCCACGCGCGACACGTATGGGCCCGGGCCGTTGACCCGGTATTCCTCGAACATCGTGATTCCCGAGGACACGAATTACGAGATCGTGGCGTTGAAGGGCATCGCCGTGTACTTCGTCATGGCGCCTCGCGAGCGCGAGCCATTCCATCAGGAGGAGCTCAAGATCGTATCGGATTTGGTCGATGTGCTTATGGCCGATTCGCCGCTCCCATCCGACGCTTTGGAAAGCCAATTCCTGGCCGATTGGAACGAATCCACCAACGACGACGAGCGCCTGCGCGTTGCCATCGATCAGGTCGCAAGCCTGACCGACAACTCCGCCCTGGCCCTGCACTCCATCTTGTGCTGAGGCTGTGTCAGGCGGGTGCGATACTCCGCCCTGCGGGTTCATCTCTTGGAAGGGGCCGCGCTGAGTCTGAGGGGAGTCGAACCCAGAAGAACTGGTGTCCAACGGTAAAAATTTACTGTGTCTCAGGTGAGGCGGTACTCTAGAGACTTATGGTCGGAATGATTAAGAAAGAAGATGTCGAGAAGGTGCGCGCCGCCGCGGACCTGTATGACATTGTATCTGCGACCGTAACGCTTAAGCCCTCCGGCACCGGCACCTTCGTGGGCCTGTGCCCGTTCCACGACGAGAAAACCGGCAGCTTCAACGTGCGTCCCTCGCTCGGCGTGTGGCACTGCTTCGGCTGTGGCTTGGGTGGCGACGTATTCAAATACGTCGAACAATCCGAAAACATCGACTTCCGCGAAGCCGTGGAACTGCTCGCCGACAAGTACCATATCGAGCTGCACTACGAGAACAGCGGCAACGGCCCGAGCCGCGAGAACACCGGCTCCAAGCGCACGCGACTGCTGGAAGCCTGTGAGGAAGCCCAGCGCTTCTTCGTCTCCCAGATCCTGACCAAGGAAGCACTGCCCGCCCGCAAGCTGCTTGGCGGCCGCAACTTCTCCCAAGCTGATTGCGAACGTTTCGGTTGCGGCTACGCGCCCCAAGGTTGGGATAATCTTGTGCGCCATTTGGCCTCCAAGGGCTTCACGCAGAAGGAAATCCTCGACGCGGGCTTGGCCCGTCAAGGCCAGCGCGGCATCTATGACTATTTCCGTGGCCGCGTGACGTGGCCCATCCGCGATTCGACCGGCCGCACGCTCGGCTTCGGCGCGCGCAAGTTATACGAAGACGACCAGATCGCCGCCAAATACATCAACACGCCGGACACGCAGCTCTACCGCAAAACCCAGGTGCTTTACGGCATCGATTTGGCGAAATCCGCCATCGTCAAGAAGCGGCAGGTCGTGATCGTCGAAGGCTATACGGACGTGATGGCCATGCACTTGGCCGGCATCGACACCGCCATCGCCACGTGCGGCACGGCGTTCGGCGCCGAGCACGCCAAGATCGTGCGCCGCCTGATCGCCGACGATTCGCTGGGCGCGGTCCAGCTGGTCGGGCCGCTGAAGGTCAAGGACCAGCCATTGAGCTCGCGTATTGTGTTCACGTTCGACGGTGACGCTGCCGGTCAGAAGGCCGCGCTGCATGCCTTCGGCCTTGATTCGGCCTTCCTCTCCCAGACCTTCGTGGCCGTGGCCGACGACAATCTTGACCCGTGCGACCTGCGCACCGAAGGGGGCAACGAGGCGGTGCGCTCGCTGATCGCCCGCGCCAAACCGTTGTATGATTTCGTGATCGACGCCGCCATCGGCCGGTTCGACCTGACCTACACCCCGGGCCAGGTGGGTGCGATGAAAGCCGTGGCCCCGCTGGTGGCGCAGATTCGCGACCGCTCCCTGTGGGACGCTTACGCGCGCAAGTCCGCGGGCCGTATCGGCGTGGACCTTGAGGTGATGCGCCGCGAGGTGATGAACGCGCGCCGGCAGACGCACGTGCGCGATGAGGACGCCTATGCGCCCAAACGTCGATTCGAGCGTGACGAGCCGCGTGTGGAACCCGGCACCAACCCGTACGCCAATCCGGCCACGCGCAAGGCTTTGGAGCGCCGTGACGCCGCCGAACAGGCATATTTCAAGATCGACGACGCCGTGTTCATCGCCGAACAGCAGTTCATGGCCGTGTTGATTCAGGTGCCGCGCGCCATCGACCGCACCATGTTCGGGCAGCTGACCATCGAGCATTTCATGACTTCGGTGTTCCGCACCCTGTTTCAGGCGATCGCGGCCGCTGGCGGACTGCCATCCGACGATACTCCGCAGGGGCTGTGGATACACAACCTCACCAAGGCCGGCGGGCCGATGCTCAATCAGGTGATCAACGAGCTGGCCGTCATGCCGTTGCCACTGCCTGGCGACGACGGTGGTAATGGCGCACAACCTCCGCAGTCGAACGCGCCCGGGGGAGTCGGCGGTGGTGCGGCCGCCGTGCAGCTACGCCCTGCCACGCCGGAAGAGCAGCGCTATGCCACCGAACTGCTCACCCGGCTACTGGACATGGGCTTCATGCGCCAGATCGGCTTGGCCAAACGCCGCATGGCCCAGCTGCCCGACGGCGAAGAAAAAATAACCCTCCTCGGCCAGATCGCCCGCATGGAAACCGCCCGTAAAGACCTCCAAGCCCAAATCTACGGCAACACCGTCGGCTAATACCTCCCACTGATTGCGCGCATCTTCGAATACGTGCCGGATGCATAAGGCCATACAACCGGTTGCCGGATTGGATGGGTGCAGAAGTTGCGGATTGGCCCCATCCAAATTGGACTGGTCTTGGTGGGGCCAATCCGATTCGTTCAATAATGAAGCGCGATACCAAGCAACGTCGAAACGAAGGAAAACTCATGACGCAGAATCGTGCGGAACTCAACCGTAATCTGGCCCAGATGCTCAAGGGTGGCGTGATCATGGACGTCACCACGCCCGAACAGGCGAAAATCGCGCAGGACGCCGGCGCCTGCGCGGTGATGGCGCTGGAGCGCATCCCCGCTGACATTCGCGCCGCCGGTGGCGTCTCCCGCATGAGCGACCCGGCCATGATCAAGGGCATTCAGGAAGCTGTCTCGATTCCGGTCATGGCCAAGGTGCGCATCGGCCACATCGCCGAAGCCCGCATTCTGCAGGCCATCGAAATCGACTACATCGACGAATCCGAAGTGCTTTCCCCGGCCGACGACGTGTACCACATCGACAAGAACCAGTTCGACGTGCCATTCGTGTGCGGCGCGAAGAACCTGGGCGAGGCGCTGCGCCGCATCGCCGAGGGTGCTGCCATGATTCGCACCAAGGGCGAGCCCGGCACCGGCGACGTGATTCAGGCCGTGCGTCATATGCGCACCATGAACAAGCAGATCCGCGAACTCGTCGGCCTGCACGACGACGAGGTCTACGAGGCCGCCAAGCAGCTGGCCGTGCCCTACGATCTGGCCAAGTACGTGCACGACAACGGCCGTCTGCCCGTCGTGAACTTCGCCGCCGGTGGTGTGGCCACCCCGGCCGACGCCGCCCTGATGATGGAGCTCGGTGCCGAGGGCGTGTTCGTGGGTTCCGGCATCTTCAAGTCCGGCGACCCGGCCAAGCGCGCCGCCGCCATCGTCAAGGCCACTGCCAACTGGCAGGACGCCGATCTGCTCGCCAAGCTGTCCGAAAACCTCGGCGAAGCCATGGTCGGCATCAACGAGGACGAGATTCAGACCATCATGGCCGCTCGCGGCGAGTGAGTGCATCACCTTGGCTCCCCTCTTTGAGGGGAGCCAAGAAAAGGTGACGCTCCCGCCAGCGGGAGTCAAGGCCCAAGGAGACAACATGGTTGTAGCTGTTGAATATATTTCCAAAGAAGAGTCCGAGGACGCCGAAAACGCCAAGCACGGCGTGACCGGCATCCTGGCCGTACAAGGCGCATTCGCCGAACATGCGGCGGTGCTGGACAAGCTCGGTGCGCCGTGGAAACTGCTGCGCGCGACCGAGGATTTCGATGAATCCATCGACCGCGTGATTCTACCCGGCGGCGAATCCACTACACAGGGCAAGCTCCTGCATTCGACCGGACTGTTCGAGCCGATCGCCGTCCACATCAAGGCAGGAAAACCGGTATTCGGCACTTGCGCCGGCATGATTCTGCTGGCTAAAAAGCTCGACAATGACGACAATGTCTACTTTGGCGCGCTCGACGCCGTCGTACGCCGCAACGCCTATGGTCGTCAGCTCGGTAGTTTCCAGGCCACCGCCGATTTTGGTGCAGCGGATGATCCGCAGCGTATCACGGACTTCCCACTGGTATTCATCCGCGGACCGTACGTGGTGTCGGTCGGCCCTGAGGCCACGGTCGAAACCGAAGTCGATGGCCACGTGGTGGGCTTGCGTCAAGGCAATATCCTGGCCACCGCCTTCCACCCGGAACTCACGGACGATACCCGCATCCACGAGCTCTTCCTGTCGCTGTAGTCGATTCGTCTGCCGCTAGACTGGTATCCGACTGACGAATCAAGGAGACGATCTGCCATGCAGCTTGAGCTGAATCGACGCAGCAAGGTGCCGATGTACCGGCAGCTGGCTGCCGGGCTGCGTGAACAGATCGTCTCCGGCGCGATGGCCGAGGGCTACCGCCTGCCTCCCGAACGCGAGCTGTCCTCACGTCTCGAAGTCAATCGCACCACGGTGTTGCAGGCGTATCAGCAGCTCAAGGACGAAGGTCTTATCGCCTCCAAAGTCGGCAAAGGCACGTTCGTGCTGCCGGCTGCCTCCGCAAGCCGAACACCGCACACGTCAAACAGTGACTTCGGGAATGCAATAACGCGAACAACACGATCGTCGGCAGAAATGGGAACATCGCAAGCCTCCTCTTCCGGCGACGTAGAACGTGCTACCTCCACTGGTTTCTTGACGACGGACCAGGGCAGCAGCTCTGCGGCGGTCCATACGATTCGTGAAAGCCGTTCGGTTCAGGGCCCGGAGCCAACCGTCGTGCGTCCGCCATGGTCGGTGTTGTTCTCTGATTATTCCAACCGGTTTACCTACCATGACATCGCCTCGGCCGAGCGGGCGCAGCGCGGCGACACCATTATTGACTTCGCCACCGGTTCGCCGAACCCGGCGGATATCCCGGACGATTTGTTGCGCAAGGTGAGCATCGAGGCGTTCGAATCGCGGGAATTCGACGGCCAACCGGAATCACCTATCGAGGGATTCGAAGAGTTGCGTGCGCTACTTGCCGAACATATGCGCACACGAGGCGTACAATGCGGCGTCCGCAACGTGATGGTGCTCTCCGGCTCCGAGCAGGGCATCGACCTCATCGTGCGCGCGTTCATCAACCCCGGCGACTGCGTGCTGGTCGAACAATCCACGTTCTTCCCGGCATTGCAGACCTTCCGCTCGGCGGATGCGCGCATCATCGGCGTTCCAGTGGACGAGCACGGTATGCGTACAGACCTGTTGGACGGCTATTGCGCGCGATTCCGGCCCAAGCTCATCTACACCGTCCCGACGTTCCAAAACCCCACCGGTACCACGCTGCCGCCCGAACGACGCAGCGAACTCATCGACGTGGCGCGGCGCTATCAGTGTCTGATCGTGGAAGACGATGCTTACGGCGATTTGTGGTACGGCGGGGGATCATCCGACGCACATCGCCCCATACCGCTTAAGGGCATGGAGAATGCGGGATATGTGATGTATTTGTCGACGTTCTCGAAAACCGTCACTTCGGGCCTGCGCACGGGATGGGTTGTGGCCGACCCGCATGTGATCAACCGGCTGGCGGCTCTGCGGCGCATGGTCGACCAGCATACGAGCACGTCATCGCAGCGCATCTGCCTGGAACTGCTTAAAGAAGGCCGCGTCGCCGAACATTTGCGCGGTTTGATTAAGGCTTACCGCATTCGACGAGATGCAGCAATCGCAGCATTGGAGCGGTATGCGCCGGATGAAGTGTATTGGACCGTGCCTGCAGGCGGCTACTATATTTGGGTTTCCTTACCGGACGGCGTGCGCTCTCTGGATGTATTGGAATCCTGCCGTTCCCAAGGCGTCACGTTCATGCCGGGCAGCGTGTTCGACGTTGACGAAATGGATGATTCCCACATCCGTCTCAACTTTGTGCGCCCGGATGCTGCTGACATTGATACCGGCATTCGAATCATTGGCGAGACGATAGCACAGATGTAGCCAAGTGACTGGCTCATTGCGGTTGTCGATTTTTTTTTGATGGCTACATACCCACATCGATGAGTGCATTCGACGAATGAATAAGCGAGGAAGCCATCATCAGTTCGCTGTGGCATGCGCATAGCGTTGTCGGGCGAACGGGGCAGACCACGTGGTCGTCGTGTTCCTGTTCGCCGATCGGCGCGTATTCAAATACGTGGATTGGGGACTGCCGCTCACCTTCTGCATGTTCTTCATCTTCATCGGTAACAAGAAAGGCCGGTATCTGGCCTTCTACTCCGCCGTGAACGTACTGTTTTTGGCCGTATTGCTGACCTTGAGCTGGATTATCGAGCCGAGTTTCTGAGCCCAGCCATCTCTGCCCCCGCTGACGGGGGCTGTCGGCGAAGCCGACTGTGCCATCTCTGCCCCCGCTGACGGGGGCTGTCGGCGAAGCCGACTGGGGTGGCCTACCGCGCGTATACGGTGGGGGAGCCGGTCAGTCGGCTCATGGCCGACTGCGGGATGTCATGAATGCGGCCGATGGTGGCATCCAGCGTGGATACGCCGGATACGCCGTCTGTGTTGGCTGTGGTGGATGCAGAGGTGATGCTGGATACGCCGACTGCGGACGATGATACGGCCGCAACCATCGGCTGACGATAGGCGTTGGAGTTGCGGGCCAGCCGGGCGAGCGCAGGGCGCTGCCTGCGGAACAGATTGATAAACATACCGCACACTCCTTCATCGTTGGCCGGCGGTCTTCTTGCCGCCGTGGTTTCCATCCTGCCCTCCCGCGCTTGTATTCGCTATGGGGGATAGCCCCTATTATTCCCTGAATCTGCACGATTCCCCTCATCCTTGAGGGTGATTCTAACGGCAAAGGCATCGGTCTAATGGCCGATGCCAATCAGCGCGAAACCACCAGCGTGACGCTGTACGGCTTGATCTTCATCGCCAGCAATGAAGACGGCGACGGCAATGTGTAAGCCCGACGTTCCGGCACAATCGCCCCCGAAGCCTCGCCGCGGTATCCGATAGTGGTCTTCGCCGTCGGACTGGCGCTTAACGTCGTCACCTCCAAACGCACCGGTCGCGATGGCGAGGTGCCCAGCCCGGCCAGTCCGCGCGCGATTTCCAACGTCACATCCACCGGGGAATCGGAGGTATTGACGATTTTGATGTAACGGCAGGCGTCATCCCCGTCATGCCCGGTGGCGCTGACATACAGATGTTTGGTGGGGCGTGACGCGGTCTGCTTGATGGATACGGCATACGTCATGTCGCCCAGATGCGTGGAAAACAGCCGCTCCACCTCATAATTCACCGTGGGGTTCACATGCGCCGGATTGAATTCGATAAGATTCTGCGCCCACCCCTTAGCCGGGATATGCGCGAGCAGCGGCGCATAGGAGGTCATGCGCACCACGTCGGAATTGCGCTCGCAACCGGTCAGGAACGCGGCCTCGCCGAGTGCCGACTTCCATGTGTTCGCGCCTTGGTCGGTCTGTGGTTGGCCGGCAAAATAGCCGTTGGCTGAATATTCGCCGAAATAGACGCCGGCGCCGCAACGCGGGTAAGTATCGAATCGTGACGCTTGTGATGCAAACCATTCGGGGGAGTGGTAGGAATGCTCGTCGACGATAATCGCGTCACTGGTGGCGGAATCATGTGCCCCGGAATCGGTTGCGGCCAACGCTCGCGCATGGTCCCAGATGCGCTTCATCGCCGGCTGGAAGGGGAACAGTCCGGCGCTCATCACACACAGCATATCCGGGTATCGTTCGTGAATGGCCTCGCTGATCATGTCAAACTTGGCCACGTAGTCAGCCCCGAAGTTTTCGTTGCCCACGCCGATCATGTCCAGGTCGAACGGTTCTGGATGGCCCATATCACGCCGGACCGCGGCCCACGAGCTGGACTCCGGATCGCCATTCGCGAATTCGATGAGGTCCAGGTAGTCCTGAATAACATTGTTGCGGAAGGTTGCCGAATTGATATCCATGTGGCGCGGATCGCGGCCGGGCGACTGGCATGCGATGCCGGCGAACAGGGTAGGCAGCGGCTTGGCCTTGAGGTCCTCGCACAGGCAGAAATATTCGTAGAAACCGATCTGGTAGCTCTGCGAATAGCTGGAACCATCCGGCATCTTGAACGACCACATCGAATACTGTTGGCGTCGCGCGGCCAGAGAGCCGACGGTATCCTTCCAGCGATATTCATTGCCGGGCGTCACACCTTCGACGATGCAGCCGCCGGGGAATCGCAGAAACGCTGGATGCAACGCCTGAATGGTCTCCACCAAATCGCGGCGCAGCTTGCCGTAACGCCATTTCGGGTCGCCCGCGCCCCAATAGTCCGCATCCATGAACTGCACCAGATCAAGATCGAACGTGGTGCGTTCGCCGGCGTCAATGGTGATACGCAGCTTGCCGTAATCGGTGTTCAGGCCGGTTACGTCGGCGTTGAACCGGTACCAGCCGTCACGACCGATGACGATGGCATCATCCGGCGAATCCGGACTGATCGAAACGCCGGAATCCTGCGCATCGGCCCCATCGTCCTGCCTCAGACCGGTCTCTTCCGTACCGTCAAGCGGATCGGAGTCCACGATATACGACAATCGAGTGATACTGGTGAGCGGTAGGCCATACCTATCGACCACGCCGACGGACAGCTCGGCCCGCCCATGAACCGGACGTACCGCGAGACTGACGGAATAGGTGTGGTCGGCGACGATGGAGAACGCGGGCTCGCCCCCGTTGTCGCCGCCTCCGTTATAGCCGAGGTTTTCCAGATATGCAGGGCCGGTTTCGGAAGGAACATCGGACGTGATGCGAGCGTATCGGCTATGTGCGTGAATTGGCGGGGCGGGACAGTCGGTGGTCACCCGCTGGCCGTGAATCCCGCGTATCTCACTGCCGAGGCTGGCGGCGGAACAGTTGATGAAATCCCAGAAACGCAGGGAATCGGCCTGTGTGCGCCATCGTTCGGCGCCGGCCATACGCCACGTGTGATGGTCGAGATAGACGCCGTCAAAACTGTAGTTGTTCACCATGTTGGCGTTCAGCCCGCCATCCGCACCATGGTTGATGTCCTCGAGGAACACGCCGTACAGCCGCCCGCTTGTGTGATGGGTGGGGCTTCCCACGCTAATCCGCACCATGGTTTCGATTGTAGAGGGCATGGAGCGGAAAGGTAAACGGAAGAGTTCGCTCACCGTTCATGTTGCGGTCAATCCAAGTCGATTGTTCGCCGGTATACAGCCGGTACCCTCGAAACGGGAATGGAAAATACGGGCGACTAGGAGCGTAGCTGTGCAGTCCTCGGTGGGAATACGCGAGCGCATCGACCACGTGTATCCGTCGCTGCGTCCGGCGGAGCGCGCCGTGGCCCAGTATATTCGGGATCATATCGAGGAGGCGGCCGACCTGACCGTCGGTCAGATGGCCGACATCGCCCACGTCAGCCAGCCGACGGTGATTCGGTTCGCCCGCAAGCTCGGCTTCGGCGGTTACCGTGAACTGCGGTACGTGTTGCGCCATCCGGCCGCCGAGCACAAAGTGACCTTCAATCCGTTGGATGGATTCGATCTGAATCCGTGGGATGGCGAGGATGAGATTCCCAGCAAAGCGGCCGATGGTGCGAAGGCGCTGATCGATGAGCTGCACAGTGCGTTGGACCCCAAGGCCTATCGCAAGGCGGTCGCCCTACTCGCCGAATCGGAGTTCATCGACATTTTCGGCGTGGAGAACTCGTTGACACCGGCGATGGATCTGTTCACCAAGCTCGGCTACCTGGGACTGACGTGCCGTCTCAATACTGACGCTTACCTGCAGCAGATCGGTGCCGGGCACCTGACCCACGGCGCTGTGGCCGTTGCCTTCTCTCATTCGGGCAGTTCGGCGGATACGGTCAAAGCGTTGCGATTGGCGAAATCGCATGGTGCGAAAACCATCGCCATTACCAATGCCATCGGCGCACCGCTGGCCAGCTGGGCCGACGTGACGTTGCTGACGGGTCGTGACTCGCATACGATTTATGGCAATGCGATTTTTTCGTGCGTGGCCGATACCGCGCTCGTGGACATGCTGTACATGGGCGTGATTCTGTCCGACTACGGCCGGTTCTCCACCGCGCTCGACGAATCCGGTCGCATGATTCGCGATCGCGTATTCGAGAACTGAGCTGCTGCTTTATCGCGCCTTGGGCTGTATTGCTCTGGTCGTTGCTGCTTGGGTTGTTGACGATTTGGTCGTTGTCGCCCTGGTCGCTACCGTCCTGAGGCATGTGCCAGCGAATACGTAGTGGACTTGGCGTGTGTATGACGTTCGATCTTGCCGCTCAACTCCAGCTGGTCCAAGAGCTGCGTCATCTGATCCTTGTTCAGACCAAGCGCTTTCTGCATGGTTTTACGGCTGAGCTTCACGCCGCGGAACGCGAGGAAATTGAGCGTGAACTGCTCCAACGTTTGAGGCGACGGTTCCAGCGTTGCCGTATCGAGCGGGCGGGTACTGACCTGATCGTCACCGTCCGGGCGCTCGCCGAATCCGCTGCCGAGAATCAGTGTCTGCAATGGCGCGCAGCCGATGATGCGTGCGCCGGCCAAAGCATCTGCGGCGTTATCCGTCATGCGCTGAATCGTGGGGAATGAGTACATTTTGGCGCGCTGCGCCTCGTCAGTGGTGCTGGACGCGGCGGAAGCATCGGTATCGGTTCGATGCGAGGATGCGGCCTCGGCCGATACCGGGATGGGCAGCACCATTGCCACCGAAGTGGGGCCCACGCGCAGTTGCGGACTGACCGCGCTCTGCGCGTAGGCGTCCATAATGCGTTGAATGCCGGTACCGCAGTTCTCGCAGAGGCCCAGATCGGCGAACAATTCAGCCAAACGCGGGGTGCGTGGCTGGCATACGCCGTTGAGTAGATCGTTGATTTCCAAACCATCGGTCAGGCCGCCGAGCGACACGATCTCCAAGCGGGAATCGAAGATATTGATCAGTGTGGGGCCGGAGTACGTGTAATCGCGATGTTCCAGTGCGTTGACCAATGCTTCGCGCAGGGCTATGGCCGGGTGTTGGCCGGATTCGTTGATGCCGTTCAGCAGGGCGCTGGCTTGGTCGAGCTGGCGCAGCACCGAGCCGGTGAATGTGTGACGTTCGCGAATGGCGTTTTTGCCATTGCCTTCGAAAATGGTGGCCTTGATAACGAACGGGCATTGGTCGGACAGCAGGGTGGCAAGCGACGATTCGGTGGTGCTGGTGAAAGTGTTGTTGGAGCCGGTGTTGATGATGCTGCCGGCGAGGGCATTACCGGCATCGGCAGAGACGGATGCAGTCATGTTGGTCACAACCGGGCTTTCCCAATCCCTGCCTTCACTGGCAAAACGACCCTGTGCGTATGTGAAAGTGAGCTCACCACTATCGCCTGCGACGGTCTGGCCCGATGCGGTGTGATCTATGTTGCTCTCCGTTGTCCCCATATCGCCGATGGTACCGGTGCAAGCCGACGTTACGCCGAGGTGTTTTACACCCCTACGGCTAGACTTACATGAGTTTGGCCCCGTAGCTCAGCTGGATAGAGCATGTGACTTCTAATCTCAAGGTCGACGGTTCGAGCCCGTCCGGGGTCACGATGTAATAAGCCCTTGGTTCCTCATCGTTTGTGGGGGCCAGGGGCTTTTGGGCATTATGCCGGTCTGGGTCCGTCTGGAGCCTGAACCGTCGACCTCGAGCTCAGCGGTTATATGCTTATCACTGCCATCCGGGAACACCCTTAAGGGGTGCGGCTCCTGCATAACGGCTATACTCTGATTTGAGATGTGCTGGATAATAACCAGCTATCGCGCGTCCGCCAATGGCGACGAACGAAGGAAGAAGGGCCCGTGCCGCGAGCAATCATCGAGGTAAGAAACCTACGCAAGGAATACCCCGTCGAGGATGAGACGGTGGTGGCGCTTGACCGTGTCAATCTCAGTATCCCGCAAGGCCAGATCTGCTGCATTTTCGGCGAGTCCGGCTCCGGCAAATCCACGCTGCTCAACCAGTTGGCCGGCATGGAAAAACCGACGCGCGGCGGCGTGCGCATCGGCGGTGTGCCCGTCAGCAGGCTCGACGAACGCGAATTGGCGGCCTTCCGCCAAAAGCATCTCGGATTCGTGTTCCAGTCGTACAACCTGCTACCCAATCTGACCGCGCTGGAAAACGTGGCAATGCCGCTGATGTTCCACGGCGTGCCCAAGGAACAGCGCGAACGTGCGGCGCGTGGCGTACTCAAACGAGTCGGGCTCGGCCATCGTCTCAGCCATTACCCGCGCCAGATGTCGGGCGGCCAACAGCAGCGCGTCGGCATCGCCCGGGCGTTTGTGACCAAGCCCGAGGTGGTGTTCGCCGATGAGCCGACCGGCAACCTCGACTCCAGAACCAAAACCGAGGTCATGACGATGATCTGCGCATTCGCCCATGACTTCAACCAGACCATCGTGCTGGTCACCCATGATCCGCAGATGGCCTCATACGCCGATCGCATCGTCACCTTGCTCGATGGGCGCATCACCGGCGACCGGCTCCTCGGTGCCGGATCCCCTCCTCCCCGCCCATCCGCATCATCCGCATCATCCGCATCATCCGCATCATCCGCATCATCCACACCATCCAGCCAAGGCATGCAAGGAGCAGACCGATGAAGCATCTCCCCCGCCGCACCATCGCCATCATCGTGGCGTTGCTGTCCTCACTCGCGCTGACGCTCACCGTCGTCTCCCTGCCGCGCCAGGCGTATGCGGTCGATGGCACGGACGCGGGAGGCGCCGCGCAGGGAAGCGACGGCGGCGCCACGCCGCTCGCCGGACCGGTGCCCAACATCATCGTTCACGGTC
>OAVE01000472.1_pt1 | contig 14933 bp, 8 predicted proteins | sample 1476361 | NCBI WGS metagenome assembly OAVE01 (sample SAMEA2580078, study PRJEB22360) | human gut metagenome | biome: human gut; feature: human-associated habitat; material: faeces | place: Denmark | collected 2008/2010
TGCCCCTTCCATTATCTTTATGTACTGATAAAGATATGGCGCTGCTTCCCCATAATATCCATGCAGAAAATGTTGCATCAATGAGTCTACATTAACTTCTGGATTCCACATTAACTTTGACACTAAATAAGCGCGAAGTTCTGCAAAATCTCCTCCCCTGCTCCCTGCTATTTGAGAGAAATGCATGGTGGCATGATTCTTTTTGAAAAGACGGATATTGTCCTGTAAAATATGGAAATTAGGAAATGGAGCCAGATAATTATCAAAGTTAATACCGTAATCCCACACGAAAATATTATTGGTAATCTTAGACCATCCTTCCATGGCTTTCACAAACTCTTTTCCCGAAGCATTCTCCGTCAAAGTTACTTCACGGTCACAGTCAATATCACATAACATAATATTCACATTCGGCAAAGGTTTCACATGTTTCGGAGGATTCATCGTATATAGATAAGCCAATGTGGAAAATTCTTTATCCGGAAAACGGGCAGCCAACTTATTCAGAAAAGTGATGATACTTCCTGATAATGCTCCTTCATAATCATCAATTGCCTTACAAGCATCACACGTACAATTTGTATAATTACCATCATTCTGACTTACAGACATGATATGTTTATCTGGATTTGCTTTGAAAATAGAATCAACACGTTGAGCAACAATCTCAAAAACCTCCGGATTACTCAAACACCACTGGCTGGCCTTTCCCGGGTGGCGTTTTCCTTTAAAGTAAGAATAATATTCCGGATGTTCTTTCCCATAAATGGATGAAGGCAGAAGCTTATCAAAAGTATGCACCCAATAACCGGCAGCAAACACTTCATTCGGTTCCTCTAAACGATTCCACCACTTATAAATAGAGTCTGTATGGATAGCATAACATTGTGTCTGACGGTAACGAAAGCCCGGATTCTCGACTTTATTAATTAAGGGTAAGTTCACTGTTTTTGAAGGGGTAAGAGAATATTCATTCTCTCCCCAATAATCGATACCCAAATATTGCTCTAATAAAGTAACAACCCCATATACAACACCGTTTTCTTTACCAGATATTTTTAGAATACCATCTTGAGTAGAAATAGAGAATCCATCCTCTGTTACTTCCGCTGGAGATTGACCACCAATGAGAATATCTCCTTTTCGAGGAGTTTGACTTATAACAACAGGCAGCTTACAACTGGTTACTTTTTGAATAAATGTTTGTAACAAATTTGCAGCTGTCCACGATATTTGATTATTCTCTTTCAAAATGATCCTAGAACTTGTATTCCCATTAGTTACTAACATAGTTTGAGAGAGAGACGGAAACGCCATACTAATTCCCATAAACCATAAACAGAACCGTAGAATAATAGATAATTTCATGTTTTTCTTGCTATTAAAAGTTATTATATAATAGTAATACAATCAATATGATACTATTAAACAATCAATCTTTTTCTTTTTTCATTTATTAACTTATATAGTAAGTCCCACTTTATCCGAAAAAACGAAAAAGCGGGACTTAAAAATTTTCAATAACCTATTAATTATTTCGCATATAGGTCAAATTCCGTAAGGCTGACCGTATTGGGACCTTGTTTCACATAATACTTTAAATAACGCGTTTCAACGGCTTTCGAAAACTTAATATATTGTGTGCCACTCTTTGAAATAGTTACAGCACCAATAGATTTCCATTTTGCTCCATCACTCGAAGTAAATACTTCTACTGCAGTCGGTGAATAACTACTAGCATAACACTTATTTCTTATTCCTGTTAATGTCTGCACCTTACCTATATCCACAGTTAACCAATATTCTGCTCCTCCATCACGAGCTACATCAGAATTTGTTCCATCAATTAGATTTTTAGCATCTCCACGAGTCGTCGGGGCAACTTTTACAGTCCAGCCAGAACGATCGGCAATCAAAGTACCTTCAGCCGGTTGCCCGGACTCTACATTGACATGAATATTTTGAATTTTCAGATAAACTACTCCTCTGTTAGAGCTAAGTGCATCTAAGTTATTACCTTCTATAGAAGATATGGTAACTGGCAACAAATATCCCCCTTCTGTAGTCAACGATCCTACATTTAATAGCTCTATTTTTATAGAATCTCCAGATACACTTTCTCCATTTTCAATAGTAACAGTTTTATTGGTGAAAGAATAATTTTCAGCAGGTAATATGTTATATTCCGTATCATTAGCTTTATTGTAAGCACTTACTAGATTATCATCACTATCGGCTGTTATTTTCACATCTTTCGATAATCTCTCCGTGGCACATGCAACAAACCGATAATTAGGTTGTAACTCATTTACGACCACTGAATTATCTTTCAAAATCACTGACAACGATGCTTCATAAGAATCTACCGGAAAAACTTTCGTAGAAAGATAAAACTTAGAATTCATAGTAACTTCGTCATCATCGTCACAAGAGATGCACAGTGGTGATGCCATTAATGACATCACTACTGTTTTCCATATTATATTTTTCAATCTCATAATTACATCATTTGAATATTATATTATTTACCATCTGATCTAATGCCATCTACCCATCTGACAACTCCCTTAGGTGCCGTGGCTTTATTTCCATGACCAGTTGCATCTTTAAATTCGGTTCCTGACCCTTCATTCAATTTCCAATAAGCCTCCAAGCCATCTGTACCCGGATTTATCGCAAACATATTATTCTGAATCTGCGATTGTGAAATAGCAGTAGTCCAAAAACGTACTTCGCTAACTATAGCATCTGTAACCATCCAATCACCATTGCATATACCAAAGCTATTCTTAACAAGACGCAAAGGTTTTCTTGGAAGATCTAATGTTGCATCAATATTTCCATTTACATAAATAGTCAATTTCACTCCATCACAAACAAATGCTAAATGATACCATTGATTATTTTTAAACTTAGTAGCAGCATTTACTTGAGTACCTTGTGTTTTTATCTGCAAAATATTACCAGGAATCGGGCCATCACCAAAACGGATATAAATTTCACCATCTTCTGCGATACCATTACCTGGACCTGCAGAAAATATTGCTTGATTCTGATAGCTAGGAGGACCAGGATAACCAACTCCAGGAGTCACCCCATCCCCAAGTTCGCTCATATTAATACGCATTTCAAGTGACCATTGAGTTACTGTATAATCCTGACGCATTTCCATAGTAATTGGTTTTGTACCCGTCAACACTGGTGCAGAGGTTATAATAACCTGATCCATGATATAAATCATCACATCTGCACCTTCCAAAGTTTGTTGCCCACCTGATACAGCAGTAATAGCAACCGGTAGTGCAAATTTATCACCAGAATCAAGCATTTCCTTTGTCAACGGATCAATTGATACTTTAACAGTAGGAGCCACTAATTCTCCTTTTTTTATAACCACTGTCTTTTGATCAAAAGAATATGAACCTTCCGGCATAGATTTATAGTTCGTACCACTTTTTGTATTATATACTTCCAACGATTTCGGACTTAGTCCCAAAGTAACTTCTATATCTTTTGTTGCAATTTGTCCCGACCGAGGAGTCACAGTGACAACACTACCCTCTTCAGCTACTGTTACTTTTTTAGATTCATAAGACAAACTACTGGATTCAGCTAAATAAATTCTACTGCCGATAGTATCATACTTTGCATCTTCACAACTTGCTATAATTGCACAAAGCAATATGGCAAAGGCGAACATTATTGTATTTTTATTTTTTACCAGATATCTCATAATTATTATATCTTTAAATTTATTATTTTACCGGTGGATTCATAATGCGGATAGCATTACGCAAATAAGGATAAGATTCTTCTGTACCATCAATTGTATATTCATACTCCATATGATAAGTTCCGACCCCTCCTTTTACACATTTTTTCCCGTCAATAATAGGCGTCCAACGTGCCATACCTTCCAAAGACTTCATTTTATTTCCATATCGATCTGTGAAATCAGCACCACCAGACAAAGCCCATTTTTCAAAATTTTCAGTTACAATATATTTCTTAGCAACTTCTTCTGCAGTCAAATGCCCATCGAAGTTTCTTATTGTAGAGTTTAAACGGCTATCCAAATTGTCACGTCCAGTATTATCTCCTGGAGAATCATAAGCCTGCACTATAAAATAATTAAAATAAGGACCTGACTCCGATACAATACTTTGTGGCTCACCGTCAATTACTAATAGCCTGTCTGTACCCGATTTTGGTCCGATTCTTTCTCCCAAGGTCTGAATGAACAACAACATATTCTCATCACTTCCACTCATGTTACCTCGATGACCAAAATTAGGCTCATAGTCAATATCAAAGCCATCATATCCATATTTATCAATACTATCACATATTGCATGGGCATATTTCTTTATAGCTTCTTCCTTATTCTCATTCCATCCCCAGAATTCCAGATAATTATCTTTATATTCCTCGGGAGTCAATTGGTCACCGATATTTTGAACAATAAAACACATCAAAGCTTTAGTCCCTTTTACATTTTGTACATAACGCAAATCTTTTGTTTGCGCTTCTGTCAAATTTCTCCAGTTACCCCAAATAGAAACAAAATCCACACTATCAGGAAGTCCGGCTAAACATTTTTCTAAAGTAGCTCCATTTCCGGTCCAATTACCAAACCATCCGAAAGCAACCGGATGATCTGTTTTCTTATAAGCGCGAAGCTGGGCATAGTATTCTTCCGGAAGTGACGACTGAGTCATATCTTCCTGGAATTTTGGTTCCATGTCTGTCCAATCATCACACGCTGTATTCGCAACCGTTATGCCAAATAACAACATTATAAAATAGAATATCTTTCTCATACTATTTATATTAATATAGATTATACTATTATTCACTTATCCCTACGCTGCCACCAAACCTTAGTCTGATAATTATCAGCACCACCCAATTTACTTACAGCAGCATTTACATTAGCAGCATTACGAATATATTCCGATGGTGGGAACGGAATACGATTAGCTGAAGGAAGATTGGTTACATTCCCATTCAATAACGGGAAAAAACGCGGATACCCAGTACGACGATACTCACTCCATGCTTCTTGTCCCAAAGGCCACATTGCAATCCATTTTTGGGTTATTAATCTTTCCAGTTTTTCTTCCTCACCAGCATTATCTTTCCATTTGATAGTTATAGAGCTAATAGCACTTTCATTCCCCTTATTCTCATTAGGATCTACATAATCAGCCTGAGTACTTGATTCATCATTCAGGTATTGGTCAATACCATCCGATACTCCCCATTGTGCAAAAGAAAGTCTGATAGCTGATTCATACAAATCTTTCACCGTTTCTCCTTTTACATCCCATCCTAACATTGCCGCTTCAGCTTTATTAAAAGCTGTTTCAGCTGCACTCATCCATAAAGTACGATCCATCTCTCCAACATTTATTCTAGAGAAAGTCGGTCCGGTAATATCATTACCATAAGACAAACCTGCGCGCATACCCACATAATCATCATCTCCTTTATCGCTCGTTTTCTTTTTAAAATATTTCGACATACGCGGATCGTTATACCCTTTCATATAGGACGTAATATCCGCAGAGACACATTGATCGGGCCATTGTACCAATACCGTATACAATTGATTTTTAGTACCTAAAGAAGTTGCGTTATCTTCATTGGAAGTAATTACCCCTATAGAGTGGTTAATAGCTTCCTCCGCCATCTGTCTGGCATATTCACGATCTGCAAAACGAATACGAATGGCCATACGTAGTTTCAGTGAATTTGCAAATTTCACCCATTTCTCAAAGTCACCGTCATAAACTTTATCATACTTAGCCATCGTTCTGTTGTTTGGATTTTCGGTCACATAAACAGTCATTACATTAATTGCATCAGTCAGATCAGTAAACATAGCATGATATGCTTCCTCCATTGTATCGTAAGGAGCCGAAAGTTTATCACTTGAAATTTGGGAATAAGGAAGTGCCCCATACATATCAAGCATACGATGCATTGTCGCAATTCTCAAAATCTGTGCCCATGCAAAGTTAACTCCTGTTCCTTGGGTTACATTCTTTATTTTATTCCATGCACCATACGTCAATACCATTACATTATCATCTGCAAACTGCCAGTTTAACCAGTTCTCGGGTGCGTTATATGTAGCAAAATTTGCCCCTTTAAACTTATCTGTTGCCATTACTTGATAACGTCCATAGCAGTCACCAATCAAGGATTCATTGGTATTATAAATGTTTTCAGTAGCTATGGGATATGCATAATCACATAAAGTCAAGAAGAAAGCATTGGCAGCAAATCCATCTCGTCCAAGTTCTTCTTCCGAAACTTTTCCCAACGGATCATTCAAGCTATTATCCATGCATCCTTGTAACATTGGAGTTCCAACAAGCATACAGCCTGCAATAGAAATCTGCGTTATGAATTTATATATTTTCATTTGGTTATTCTTTTATCGTTAAAACTGTATTTTTACATTAAATCCCCAACTTCTCAAACTTGGTTGCATAAAGTAATCAACACCTTGATAATAAGTACCAGTAGAAGCGGTAGCTTCCGGATCAAATGGTGCTTTATTATAAATCATCCACAAGTTGTGACCTGTTATTGACAAACTAAGATTACATTTGTTATTAAACCATTTGGCTGGAAGTGAGTAGCCCACCGATAACTCTTGTAAACGAACATTAGTAGCACTATATACATAGTTAGACATCAATCCACTTATTCCACCCACTTCTGTATAATAAGTCTGGGGATCCACTTTTCCATTATTTACAGGAACACCTTCATTATCACGTGCTAAAGCTGTGACCTTAGATACTCCGAACTGATCCATTACAGCTTGTGTTGGTGAGATAACAATACCTCCAAAGCGGGCAGCAAGCATGAATCCCAAGCTAATGCCTTTATAAGAGAAATCATTTCTAAAGCCTAAATTGCTCTTAGGCAATACAGAGCCAATATGAATAAATTCATCCGAATTCTTTATATCCTCTTTCTTCACATTCTGGCTCGCTTTATCAATATATACATTTCCTTCATTATCACGTTTCAAACGATTAGTGACATACATGTCTCCCATGCTTCCTCCTTTACGAAGAATAACTTTAGCCGATCCAATGCCACCTTTATCTATCTCACTCAAACTATAGTGATTACCTTCATCATCCACTGCATCATCCAAGAGTTCTACAATCTTATTTTTATTAAAACTAAAAGTCAAATTTGAATTCCACGAGAAATCTCCCCATGATTTATTGTACCCTAAAGAAAATTCCATACCTTTATTCTCAATATTACCAGACTGCGCATACATAGTCGCATATACAGCGGTTCCTGATAAAGGAACTTGGAATGTTTGTTTGCGAGTATTAGCCTTATACCAGGTAACTTCCAAACTTAAACTATTATTAAAGAATTTGGCATTCAAACCAGCTTCCCAAGAATTAGTACGTTCAGGATAAAGTTTAGGCAAAGGACGATAAGTTTGTAATTTCCATTGACTAGTCGCAGGGTCCCACTCATACGTTTTGTTGGAAGAAAGATTCTTAGGAATAGGAGCACCTACTGAAGCAAATGAGCCGCGTACTTTCAAATAAGTAATAGCTTTGGGTAATTTTACCATTTCGGAAATAACTCCTGAAAGTCCTATTGATGGATAAAAGAAAGATGATTGTTCTGTATTAATCAATGCTGAATCCCAATCATTACGTCCGGTTAAAGTCATATACAACATACTCTTCCAACCAATTTCCGCACTAGCAAAAATAGAGTTGGTGCGTTGTTTGTATCCACTTTCTATAGGATAAGTATCTTTATCCAAAGTTGTAGTCATATTATATAGACTAAAAACATTAGACATATCTTTCAAACCACCATGGAATCCTCTTTCGTCATAATAAGTTTGAGTAAAACTACCGCCAATATTAGCACTTAAACTTAAGTCACCAAAGCGTTTATTAATATTAGCCATCACATCTGCATAAGCCTGTCTATCGTCAGCTTTATAGTACTTATAGAATCCATAAATAGAACTATTAGTAAAGTAAAGATCAGTAGAAGCATTTCTTTTATCTGAATAATCATTGGTTGCATTATCAATGCGAACGCGCCCTGTCACATCAAGCCAATCCAAAATTTCATATTTTAAACTAGCATTAGCCATGTAACGTTGTTTTTTCATGCCATGGTTCATCTCATTAGCCACCCAATATGGATTATTTTTCATACTGTATCCAGGGTCCCCCCATCCCCAGTTCTGTACATCTATCTTACGAGTTGTGTCATACGTTTTATACATCCTCACAGCTTCAAAGTTTTCGCCACGCGGGAACAGATATACAGCTGGTAGTGGATTGAAATATTCACCTTGTGCCATTAGATTAAGATCTTCTTGAATAATATAGCTAAAACCCACATCTAATGTCATTTTATCCTTCAGGAATTTTGTTGTATTTCTGAAGGTAAAATTGTAACGGTCATATTTGCTATTTTGAATGATACCAGTTGCATTAGTAGTACCTACAGACAGATAAGTTTGATTCTTTTCATTACCAACAGATAAAGAAACGTTATTCTGAATATTAGTACCTGTATTGAAAAAATCTTTTGGCTCATAAGTTCCGAAAAGGGAAGACGCTTTATCTCCCCATGAAGCAAAGGAACCTGCGCGGTTTATATAAGAATTTTGGAATTCAGGCATTATAAAAGGATTGGAAAAAGTAGAATTATTAGAAATAATAATTCGTGCCTTACCTTCTTTTCCCTTCTTTGTAGTAATTAAAATTACACCAGACGCTGCATTAGAGCCATACAAGGCCGCAGCAGCAGGTCCACTTAATACAGACATGCTTTCAATATCTTCCGGATTGATATCAGATATACCCTCTCCTCTCGGTTGGGCTGAATATTGTCCGTTAGTGTCACCTTTATTTGTATTAAAAATAGGAACACCATCAATTACATATAAAGCATTATTGTCTGAAGATATAGATTTGGTACCACGCATAACTACACGCGTAGCCCCTCCAACACCGGATGAAGATGCATTGATATTAACACCAGCCACCTTTCCAGCCAGTGAGTTCATAAAATTGGCACTTTTTACAGTTGTCAATTCATCACCTTTTACTTCTTGCACATTATAGCTTAATGCTTTAGTTGCGCGCTTGATACCTAATGCAGTAACGACTACTTCGTCCAACACCTGCGTATCTTCTCCTAAAGTAACCTTCAAGGGTTGTGCACTAGTAAGCGTGATTGCTTGGGAGGCATAACCGATATAGGATACTTCAAGTACATCACCTTTAGCTGCTTGTATTTTGAAATTTCCATCCATATCAGTGATAGTACCATTTGAAGTTCCTTTTACCAAAATACTAACTCCAATCAATGGTTCTCCTTTTGAATCAGTAACAGTACCACTTGCAGTAATTGGTGTTTTTTTCTGCTGCTCTTCTTTATTACTCTTCGCAGAAAGTACAATATGATTATCTACTATTGAAAAACTGACATTTACTCCTCTGAATAACTGATTCATTACATTATTCAAAGATTCTTTTGTTACCTTGATAGATATGACACGATTTATATCGACATCATTTGTGTTATAGACTACTGACATTGAAGTTTGTTTCTCAATTTCTTTCAAAGCAGTGTTCAAGGGTACTTTCGATAGATTAAGAGTGATCGTTCGTTCTTGCCCATAAGCTGAAGCAAAACACGAAACCAACAAAAGGAAGAATAACAAGTATGAAAACTTGTGTTTTATAATTTCTTTCATCTTATTCTTTTTAATTAGAAATAGTTTTTAGAGAATTTGTAATTAGAGGCGGTAAATGAGATTACCGTTTTCACACAAAGGTTTCATGTATCTCTGTTTCTCATAATTAATAAATTTAAAGGTTATACTTAAAATAAATTCCATAAGCGCTTATTCAATAGTAATACATTTTATGTTGTAACCTTACTAAACGAAGATAAGATTTTTTTCGAAAAAAATAGAATAGAAAGATTCCTAATTGAAAAATAAATACTCAAATATTTGATAAATAGAATCTTATGTACTTATTAAAATCAGGCTGATTTATTACATTTGCATACATTTTGCATACAATATATGTATGCTTTACCTATTGTATAGATATAAATATTCATTTTATGTTCAAATATTCAAAAGATGGAATTTCGGTTTTAACCATATTAGATACCAGAAGAGCAAAAAAGAGTGGACAGTTTCCTGTTAAAGTTCAAGTGGTATATAGAAGAAAGCAAAAATATTACTCAACTGGGAAGGAAGTGTCAAAAGAAGATTGGGCAAGGTTATTAAAGGTAAAAAGCCGGTTATTGGCAGAAATTCGATCAGATATAGAGAGTAGTTTTTCAACTATTAAGCAACAAGTTAATGAACTGATAACAAAAGGAGAATTTAGTATTGAAACATTAAGCGTCAGGTTAGGAAGGCAGATGAATGATATGACTTTGCGCAGTGCTTTTCGCTTAAAAATGAAAGAACTGGAAGCCTATGAACAAGCAAACACTTACCTAAATTATCAAAGTGCTTTAAAAAGTTTAGAAGATTTCGGAGGTTCCACTATACCTTTGGAAAACATTACAATTGATTGGCTTAAACGTTGTGAAAAATTTTGGATGTCAGAAGGTAAAAGCTATTCAAGCATAAGTATTTATTTCCGAGCTTTAAAGTGTGTCTTAAATCGTGCTGTACATGATGGTATTATAAAAGAATCATCTTTTCCTTTTGGAAAGAATAAATATGAAATTCCTGAAGGGTGTGGACGTAAATTAGCACTTACTCTTTCTGAAATAAAAAAAGTAATGTCCTATCAATGTGAAACAAAAGATATAGAAGAATTTAGAGATCTCTGGGTGTTTTCTTATTTATGTAATGGCATTAATTTTATGGATTTATTATTTCTTCAGTATTCAAATATTATGGATGGAGAAATATGCTTTGTACGCTCTAAGACATCTCGAACTACCAAACATAACAAAGAGATACATGCAATCATTACTCCTGAAATGTGGAATATTATTCAAAAATGGGGTAATCCAAGATTAAGCCCGCAAACGTATATTTTTAAATATGCTAGAGGAACTGAAGATGCCTTTGAAAAGATTAGATTGGTACGGCGTATTATAACCAAATGTAACAGAAGACTTAAAAAAATAGCCCAAGACATTGGAATTTTTCAGTTGACGACTTACACGGCAAGGCATTCTTTTGCTACAGTATTAAAACGTGGAGGTGCGAAAACCTCATATATTTCTGAAAGCTTGGGACACTCTAACTTATCTGTAACCGAGCACTATTTAGCATACTTTGAAAAAGAGGAAAGAATAAGGAATGCTCAATTATTGACTAACTTTAATCTCTAGATTAATACATTTGCATGCAAATTGTATGTACAATGAAAAATGGACCAATAATTGATATAGGATAAAAGTGAGTATAATATTAAAAAACGCATATTCAGATTATCTATAATTTAGAATATGCATCTTGTTATCAGGAGTGTTTCGAAAACCGCAGGGATTTCCACTTTAGCCAAACGTAATTCAAATAAAAAAAAGGATGATATTATTGCAATTTATTCTTTTTATCGCCCGCGTAGTGATAGAATAATATCTAATATTGATAATATTAATCAAATGAAAAGATTCCGTTCTTTGTATTATCGGCACTAACTAGAAGAAAACAACTACTATAAAGCAAGTTATTATTATTCTTTAAATGATTTGTTAGGTTCCATTTAAAGAATCAAAATGTTCCACACCGAGAAACGAAGTGATTCTCGGTGTGGAACATTCCTGAAAAAACGTCTTTTATCGAATATTCATACCGCATATATGAATAAAAACAAGTTGATTACTGCATATTCATGCGCAATCTTACTAACTTTTTCTCTCATTCATTGAATTTACTTAATTGTATTTAGTCTGACATCTTAAAAATAGAACATCTAATCTATTTATCAAACAAGAATAGAATTTAGGGAAAGTATATGAAACTGATTTTCTCCCAAACAATCACGCTTGCCAACGCACAACCTATAAAAGTAACCTTAGGAGAAGATACGCAAGTATTGGACGAAGTAGTTGTTACTGCATTGGGTATCAAGCGTGCAACTAAGGCGTTAAGTTATAATGTACAAGAGGTAAAAGGTGACGAATTGACAGCTGTAAAAGATGCCAATTTTATGAATTCACTATCAGGAAAGGTTGCCGGTGTTCAGATTAATAGTGGTGCAACCGGTGCTGGTGGTGCCACACGTGTTGTTATGCGTGGTATGAAATCTCTGACTAAAGATAACAATGCATTGTATGTAATTGACGGTGTACCTATTTTTAATACAGGAAAAAGCGGTGGCGAAGGATTATTTGGAGAGATGGGAGGATCAGATGCTGTTGCTGACTTAAATCCGGACGATATTGCTAGTATTAGTATGATGACCGGTCCTTCTGCGGCAGCATTATATGGTTCTGCTGCGGCAAACGGTGTTGTTTTAATTACTACTAAAAAAGGCAAAACAGAGAAAACTACCATAACAGTATCCAACAGTACTACTTTCTCTAAAGCATATATTATGCCGGATATGCAGAACCGTTATGGTACAAGTTCCGGATTATTCAGCTGGGGAGAATTGACAAACCGTCGATATAACCCATCTGACTTCTTTGAAACAGGCTCCAATGTTATCAATTCGGTAGCATTATCTACAGGAAATACCAAAAACCAGACCTATCTTTCTGCTTCTACAACTAACTCCGGTGGAATTCTTCCGAATAACTCCTATAACCGTTATAATTTTACGGCACGTAATACCACCCATTTCCTGAATGATAAACTTACTCTGGATATCGGTGCACAATATATCGTTCAGAACAACAAAAACATGGTTTCTCAAGGACAGTATTATAATCCTCTCCCATCACTGTATCTATTCCCTCGTGGAGACAACTTTGACGAAATTCGTCTGTATGAGCGTTATAATACTAACTACGGCTATATGGAACAATATTGGCCTTATGGTGATGCAAGTTTGTCATTACAAAATCCATATTGGATACAAAATCGCATCAACCGTACTTCCAACAAGAAACGTTATATGATGAACGCTTCTTTGAAATGGCAGGCTGCAGATTGGCTCAATGTTGTCGGTCGTGTCAATCTGGACAACTCCGACTACCGGAATAAAAACGAAAAATCTGCTTCTACATTAACAACATTCTGTGGTGTAAGCGGTGGTTTTGAAGATGCCATGCGTCAGGAACGTTCTTTATATGCCGATTTCCTGGCTAATATAGATAAAACATTTGGTGATTTTCATTTAACAGCCAATGTTGGTGCTTCCATATATCATACTTCAATGGATCAGTTATATATTGCAGGTGACCTGGTTATTCCTAACTTCTTCCAGATCAACAATATTAATTTCTCCGCCAACTATAAACCGGACCCTACCGGATATGAAGATGAAATTCAAAGTATTTTTGCCAGTGCTGAATTAAGTTGGAAAAATCAACTGTATCTAACCGTAACCGGACGTAATGACTGGGATTCAAAACTTGCATTCTCCAAACAGAAATCTTTCTTTTATCCGTCAGTCGGTTTATCGGCTTTATTATCAGAAATGGTTAAACTGCCCGAGGTGATCTCTTATGCTAAAATACGCGGTTCATATACAGTGGTAGCCTCTTCTTTCGATCGTTTCCTTACTAATCCGGGTTACGAATACAACAGCCAGACACATAACTGGGCGAATCCGACCGTTTACCCGATGGACAACATGAAACCTGAAAAGACTAAGTCCTGGGAAATCGGTTTGAACTTGAAATTCTGGGGAAACCGTTTCAATTTAGACGCAACTTACTATCGTTCTAACACACTGAACCAAACATTTAAGGTAGATATTCCCTCTTCTTCCGGATATAAACAAGCGATTGTACAAGCTGGTAACGTGCAAAACCAAGGTCTTGAATTGGCTTTAGGGTTCAACGATAAATGGGCAGGATTCGGATGGTCTTCTAATGCAACCTTCACTCTAAACCGTAACAAGGTGAAACGACTGGCAAGCGGCAGCGTGAATCCCGTGACAGGAGAAGCTATCCAAATGGATGAAATGAATGTGGGTTGGTTAGGTAAAGAGAATGTAGCTCCTCGCGTCATCCTGACAGAAGGAGGCTCCATGACTGATATCTATGTATACAACCAACTGACAAAAGACAATAACGGTAATATAAAAGTCGATCAGAATGGTAATCTGGGTATCACTTCATCAAACACTCCGGTAAAAGTAGGTAATCTGGATGCTGATTTCAACCTCGGATGGACCAATCATTTCACTTATAAAGGAATTGATTTAGGAGTTGTATTATCAGCCCGCGTAGGCGGATTAGCTTATTCGGCTACTCAAGGTATCTTAGATTATTATGGAGTATCCGGAACATCTGCAACAGCTCGTGATAATGGTGGTATACCTATTAATAACGGTAAAGTTAACGCCCAAAAGTATTACCAGACTATTGGTACGGGTGAAGGTGGCTACGGTCGTTATTATCTATATAGTGCAACCAATGTACGTTTGCAGGAATTGAGTCTAAACTATACACTTCCTAAAAGATGGTTTAAAAATGTGGCGAATGTTACTTTGGGTATTGTAGGACGTAATTTATGGATGATTTATTGTAAAGCCCCATTTGACCCGGAATTGTCTGCCTCTACCTCCAGTAACTATTATATGAATGTAGACTACTTTATGCAACCTAGCTTGCGTAACTTCGGTTTTAATGTGAAAGTTCAATTCTAAAAGAAAAAGCTAATGTTATGAGAAAATATTTAAGAAATATCACAGTCGGTGCCGCTCTGTTGTTACTGGCAGGAAGGTGTACCGATAAAATTTAGGGGGATAATTTGGAAAAAG
>OAVE01000488.1_pt1 | contig 14563 bp, 11 predicted proteins | sample 1476361 | NCBI WGS metagenome assembly OAVE01 (sample SAMEA2580078, study PRJEB22360) | human gut metagenome | biome: human gut; feature: human-associated habitat; material: faeces | place: Denmark | collected 2008/2010
ACTTCCCGGCGGCCAGCGCATGGCGTATCGCCTCGGCCCACAGCTGCTGTGAGGCGAACCAGCCGCTGGCGCGGTCGTGCAGCTGGCGAATATCAATCTCACCGCTGTGCCGCAGGCGGTGCAGCAGCGCGTCGCGCATCAGCGGGTGATAGCGAAACCAAAGGCCGCTTTCATCCAGCGCGGAAAGAAACAGGTTATGCCGCTCTATCCACGCCAGCATCGCCCTGGCGTTATTGCGGCCGCAGACGACGTCGCACAGGTCCGGATGCAGGCGATTAAGCATCGAGGTCTGCAGAAGGAAGTCGAACACCTCGGGCGGCAGCGGCGCGAAAATGACTTCATCCAGATAGCGGGTGATTGACCGTGAGCCGGCGCTGAGGCCCATCGCCGCGGAAGCGTCCGCAGAGAGCGCGGCCATTTTCATTCCCGCGATCCACCCTTCCGTGAGCGCGATAAGCCGGGGGATCGCCTGCGGATCCAGCCCCGACGCGCCGGCGAACCAGGCGCGGGCTTCGCTGGGGCTAAAGCGCAGTTCGGGGTCGTACACCTCCAGCAGTTGATCCTGCATATGCAGACGGCTCAGGGCTAAAGGCGGCTGACTGCGGCTGCCGATAATCAGGTGCAGCGCCGGCGGCGCATGGTGCAGCAGCCAGCTCATTCCCTGATGAATCGCCGGGTCGCTGATACATTGATAGTCGTCGAGGATCAGGTACAGCGGATGCGGGCACTGATTAAGCTGATTAACGAGTTCAGCAAAGAACAGGGGGAGGTCGGCCGGAAGCTCGCCTTGCAGCAGCTGCAGAAACGACGGGCTCCACCCCCTGCCACAATGGCCGCAGCGCCTCCTGCAGATAGCGTATAAACAGCAGCGGCGCGTTGTCATCCTCTTCAAGGCTCAGCCAGGCCAGCGCATCCCCTTGTCGAAGGCGGTGCCGGTACCACTGCGCCAGCAGGGTGGTTTTGCCAAATCCGGCGGGCGCGCGCACCAGGGTTAAACGGCGGGAGACGGCGGCGTCGAGGCGCAGCAGCAGGCGCTCCCGCGACAGCAGGCTTTCCGGCGTACGGGGCGGCGTAAAGCGCGTGGAGATAAGCGGCAGCGTCCCCGTGAAGCGTAAAGGTTCCTGATGAACAAGCGCTGTCAGCGCATCATCCGCCGAGGATAAAAAAGCCATACTGCGATTACTCCTTAATCCAGTCCGTACGCTCATTATCCCCCCCATCAGGGGGGTAGGCCACGCTTATCGCGCCCGATAGAGTAGTGCCATTCGCCGCAGCGGCTACGACGACATCGGCCGCGGGCCTCCCTAGTTTATTAATCAGTACAAGGTGAGTACAGACATGGCTATCGAAAATAAAGTTGCGCTGGTAACCGGCGCCGGTCAGGGCATTGGCCGCGGTATTGCGTTGCGTCTGGCCAAAGACGGCGCGTCGCTGATGCTGGTCGACGTGAACCCTGAAGGGATTGCCGCCGTCGCCGCCGAAGTGGAAGCGCTGGGACGTAAAGCGGCCACCTTCGTCGCTAACATCGCCGATCGCGCGCAGGTGTACGCCGCCATTGATGAAGCGGAAAAACAGCTAGGCGGCTTTGATATTATCGTGAACAACGCCGGGATCGCCCAGGTTCAGGCGCTGGCCGATGTGACGCCTGAAGAAGTAGACCGCATCATGCGCATCAACGTTCAGGGTACCCTGTGGGGCATTCAGGCGGCGGCGAAAAAATTCATCGACCGTCAGCAGAAAGGGAAAATCATCAACGCCTGCTCTATCGCCGGTCACGATGGTTTCGCGCTGCTGGGCGTTTATTCCGCCACCAAATTTGCCGTACGCGCCCTGACGCAGGCGGCGGCGAAAGAGTATGCCAGCCGCGGCATTACGGTTAACGCCTACTGTCCGGGGATTGTGGGAACCGGGATGTGGACCGAAATCGATAAGCGCTTCGCGGAAATTACCGGTGCGCCGGTGGGTGAAACCTATAAAAAATACGTTGAAGGTATCGCCCTTGGCCGCGCCGAAACGCCGGACGATGTGGCAAGCCTGGTCTCTTATCTGGCAGGCCCGGATTCCGATTATGTTACCGGTCAGTCGATTCTGATCGATGGCGGTATTGTTTACCGTTAAGAGATAAACCCGGCGCAGAACGCGCCGGGTTTTTGCGGGATTACGCGTTAGCCGCGGGCTCCTGCGGCTTGTCGCTACGGGTATTTTCCAGCATCCGGCGAACCGGAACAATCAGCAGGCACAGCACCGCGGCGCAGATCAGCAGCGCAATGGAGCAGCGTGCGAACAGATCGGGCAGCATATCCAGCTGATCGGCCTTCACGTGACCGCCAATCAGGCCCGCCGCCAGGTTGCCCAGGGCGCTGGCGCAGAACCACAGCCCCATCATCTGGCCGCGCATTCTTTCCGGCGCCAGCAGCGTCATGGTCGCCAGGCCAATCGGGCTGAGGCACAGCTCGCCCAGCGTCAGCATCAGAATACTGCCCACCAGCCACATCGGCGAGACGCCCGCGCCGTTGTTGCTCAGGACGTTTTGCGCCGCCAGCATCATCAGGCCAAAGCCCGCCGCCGCGCATAAAATACCGATAACAAACTTGGTGATGCTGCTCGGACGCACGTTTTTGCGCGCCAGCGCAGGCCACGCCCAGCTAAATACCGGCGCCAGCAGAATAATAAACAGGGCGTTAATCGACTGGAACCACACCGCCGGGATCTCGAAGGAGCCGATCATACGGTTGGTATAGTCGTTAGCGAACAGGTTAAACGAGGTCGGTTTCTGCTCAAACGCCGACCAGAAAAAGGCGGCGGAGATCAGCAGGATAAAGCATACCAGCAGGCGAGCGCGCTCTTTGCGGCTCAGTCCGGCGAAGACGAACAGGTAGATAAAATAGAGCACCACCGACGCCGCAATCACGTAGACCAGCACGCTGGCGACCGCCACCGGGTTAATCACGATAACGCCCTGGGCAATCAGCGCGATGATAACCGCCACGCCCACCGTTAGCGCCAGCAGCCATGCGCCGACGCCGTTTCGTTTCACTACCGGACTGTTCCAGGTGGAATCGAGACCGACTTCACGGTCATAGCGTTTCATCGCCGGAACGGCAAAGACGCGGAAGATAATCAGCGCGACCAGCATCCCGATGCCGCCGATGCCGAAACCCCAGTGCCAGCCGTGAGATTTAATCAGCCAGCCGGAGATCAGCGGGGCGATAAACGACCCCATGTTGATGCCCATATAAAACAGCGAGAAGCCGCCGTCGCGGCGCGCATCGCCTTTTTTGTACAGGGTACCGACCATCACCGAAATACAGGTTTTGAACAGGCCGGAACCAAGCACGATAAACATCAGGCCGATAAAGAATAGGCTATCGCCCATCACCGCCGACAGGGCGATGGAGAGATGGCCCAGCGCGATCAGAATTGAGCCGTACCAGACCGCCTTTCGTTGCCCGAGCCAGTTGTCCGCCAGCCAGCCGCCCGGCAGCGCGGCAAGATACATGGTCCCGGCAAAGATCCCGACGATGGCCGACGCGTTCTCGCGCGCCAGCCCCATCCCTCCGTCATAAACGGTGGCTGCCATAAACAGGATCAGTAACGGACGAATGCCGTAAAACGAGAACCGTTCCCACATTTCGGTGAAAAACAGCGAACCAAGCGGATACGGATGACCAAAAAAGGTCCGACTTTCATTTTTATTAACAGAGGAATGCATAACTTCTCCCAGGATGTCCGCCGCGCTTTAACGCAGCGGAAAGCGTGTTGGCCTTTTATACATAAGGTCAATCATTCACATTTAATATGACGTTATTTAACCATTTGATAACCTAAAAATGGTCCTGTCTAGTCCCTTCCCCCAACTTTTTAGATGAAAAGTCGACAAACGTCTACTTTTACAGATTTAAAGTTGGCGATAGGGGAAATGTGATTGACATCATAAAACCGAGCACGTTATGTAAAATTTATCTTAATAAACAGATAGTTAATAATAGTTGTTTTTATCATTAGCGGGCGAAACCCGAGGGGGTGGTAACCTATCTATAACCTTAATAAATCCATGTCTGATAGGCACAATGCCAGGAAAGACCGATAAATCTAACAATTGAAGTTGTGAAGAAAGGGTGAGCAGAGAGCAACGGCAAGCCAGTATCAGCTGCCTCTAAGCCTCAAGGGGCTTTGTATTATCCGTGCAAGGTGAGTACCGGGGACATTCGCCCCGGTTTTTCAATCAATTACTTTTGCTTTTCCAGCGCTTCCCACAGACCCATCAGGTAGGTAACGCCCAATGCGCGGTCATACAGACCGTATCCCGGACGCCCGGTTTCTCCCCAAATAAAACGACCATGGTCCGGACGAATATAACCATCAAAACCATTATCATGGAGAGCCTGCATTATGCGGTACATATCCAGAGAGCCGTACGCGGAAGGGTGCGCCGACTCATAAAAATCCTTGTCTTTAATAAGCTTAATATTGCGTACGTGCGCAAAGTGAAGACGCTTACGCCGGGTAAATTCAGCCAGAATTTCATAGACATTATTGTCAGGATCTTCGGCAATCGACCCTGTACAAAGGGTGATACCGTTCGCGGGTGAATCAACCGTATCGCAAATCAACGCCAGATCGGCATGATTTTTTACCACACGCGGCAGGCCAAAAATAGAATACGGCGGATCGTCCGGGTGGATCGCCATTTTAACGCCCACTTCTTCACATACCGGAATGACTTCACGTAAGAAATAGAACAGATTTTCCCGAAGCCTGGTATCATCGACATCGCGATAGCGCGCGAACAGCTCCTGAACCTTCGCCAGACGCTCAGGTTCCCAACCCGGCAAAGCAAAACCGTTCGCGTTCTCCAGTACCTCTTTAACGACGTCTTCCAGAGACTTATCAATACCGCGCTTTTCAAAGGCCATGGTTAATGAGCCATCCGGAAGCACATAATTCATATCGGTTTTCATCCAGTCGAAGACCGGCATGAAATTATAACAAATGACTTTTACGCCAAACCCCGCCAGGTTACGGATAGTTTGCTTGTAGTTGTCAATATAGCGATCGCGTTCCGCTGAACCAATTTTGATGTCATCGTGAATGTTTACGCTTTCGATGACTTCCATCTTCAGGCCTGCGGCGTGGGCCTGCTCAATCAACGCCTTAATTTTTTCTACCGGCCAGACTTCGCCGGGGGCAACATCGTAAAGCGCCCCGACGACGCCTTCTACCCCCGGCACCTGTCGAATATACTCCAGCGGGATTTTATCTTCCTGCGGCCCGAACCAGCGCATTGTCATCTGCATTTTAACTTCTGCCTTCATCATTGAGATAGTTACCATACTAGTAGTAAAAAGAGTATTCAGTAAGTTTTATTAGATCAATAGTTATTTTAAAAAAAATAAATCTCTCTGACGTCCCACACGTTTTAGGCATCATCTTAATAAGCGAACCACTATTAAAACTTGTTATTTATATGTGAAATAAAATGCGCATGGCGCCTATTTTAATTCATTTACGCCCTTTTTTTTACCATCAGTTATAAATTAGCCCTCCCCCTTACCGTTATCACAATGGCCCGACATTAAATAATATGAGTTGAGTCACATATTTCCTATTTGCACTTGTATGGTAGTAGACTAAAATTATACGCAGGGTTTAATGTCGGCGCTCACAGGCACTATCAGAAAGCAATATCCATTTAAATCAGACAGCGCTTTAGGCTAAAAAAACCGTGTTCAGCGTCTACTGGAGAACTTATGCCATTGATAAATGATAGTTTTATGATCAGCAATCCGACAGGAAAAAAACTCTATCTTGAGATAGCGAGAGAGCAACCTATTATCGATTACCATTGCCATCTTGAGGCGAAGGCTATTTGGGAAAATGAACCTTTCGCCGACATTACGCAGTTATGGCTGGAAGGCGATCATTATAAATGGCGCGCGATGCGGGCAAATGGTATTCCCGAGGAAAAAATCACCGGTAACGCTACCGCTGAAGAAAAATTTGCGGCATGGGCGCAAACCGTTGAGGCCTGCTTCGGTAACCCTCTCTATCACTGGACCCATCTGGAACTTAAATACTATTTTAACATTGATGACACGTTAAATAGCCGTAACTGGCATGAAATAATGACGCGGTGTAATGAGCAATTACGCCGCAAAGAATTCTTACCTCAGGCGTTAATACGCCGTTCAAATGTCGAGGCCCTGTGCACAACGGATGGGCCGCTGGATAATCTGGAATATCATCAGCGGCTGGCGGCAAATAGTGATTTTTCTCCGCTTGTTCTACCGACTTTCCGCCCTGACGAACTCTTTGATACCGATCCAGAAAGCTTTCAGACGTTTATTTCCCGTCTGGCGGAGAAAACCCAAATTCGTATCGCTTCTTTGCAAGACTTGCTGGCCGCTCTGGAATCACGTATCGATTTTTTCCACACTGTAGGGTGCCGCATATCCGATCACGGTCCTCTGGAAATCGTTTACAACCCTCTGGATGAAGCCGCTCTGGCCGCGCTTTTCCAGCGCCGTCTGAAGAACGAGGCCCTGACAAAAGACGAACAGCAGGCGTGGGATAGCGCAATTTTTATCGCACTCGCCAAAATGTATAAGCAGCGCGAGTGGGCTATGCAGATTCACTTTGGCGCAATTCGCAACAATAACAAACCGATGTTTAAGAAGGTGGGCATCAACTGCGGCTTTGATTCCGTTGGCGATCAAACGCTCCTCGCCGGAAGCCTGAATGCGCTCCTCAACGCCATGGGCGAGAACAATGGCCTGCCCAAAACCATCCTTTATAACCTCAATGCCGGCTATAACGATGTGGTGGCCTCTGCGATCGCTAACTTCCAGAGCGGCGAAGATGGCGTGAAATCCCCGCTGCAGTTTGGATCCGGCTGGTGGTTTAACGATACTCGCCGCGGCATGGTCAATCAGCTCAATACGCTCGCCGATCAGGGTTTACTGGCCAATTTCGTCGGTATGCTCACCGATTCCCGCAGCTTCGTCTCCTATACCCGACACGATTACTTCCGCCGGATCCTCTGCGATCTGATTGGAGGATGGGTGGAAAATGGAGAAGTTCCTGACGATAAAAACATTCTTACCTCAATGATTCGGGATATTTGCGTAGAAAACGCACGCCGCTATTTCCGTTTTTCACAAGCCTGAGACAGGTATAAACCATGACCCTTAAAAACAGAAAAGTAACCATTCCTGTCAGTATCGGCTACGGTCTGACGGATATTATGGGCGGCGGCGCCTTTACCGTCATTGGCGCGTGGCTTCTCTTTTTTTATACCACTTTTGTCGGTCTGTCGCCGATTGAAGCGGCTTCAATCGTGGCGATTGCCCGTATTGTTGATGCTATCGTTAGCCTGTTTATGGGCAGCTTCACCGATCATTTCTATAAAAATTATCTGGGTAAAAAATTTGGCCGTCGTCGCTTCTTCCTGCTGATTGGCGCGCCGCTCATGCTGGTTTATATCCTGCTGTGGATGAACGGTATGAATTTCTGGTTCTATCTCGCGGTCTACCTGGCCTTTGAAGTTATCGCGGCAATGGTGCTTATCCCATGGGAAACGCTGCCCTCTGAGATGACCAAAGATTTTAACGATCGTACCAAACTCTCCACTTGCCGAATGTTCCTGTCGGCCTCCGGCACCTTTCTCGCCACCTTTATTCCAGGCCTGTTGATCGGCTGGCTGGGCGAGAACAACGCCGATGCCTATTTAATCAACGGGGTAGTCTTTGCCGTTATGTTTACCCTCTGCGTATTCATTTCCTGGAAAGTCACCTGGGAGCGCGAGTTAACGCCGGAAATGCAGGCAGAAATCGAGAAAGAGACGCAGCCTACGACCTTCGGAGAGAAAATCACAGCCTTCGGTAACTTGTTTAAAGAGTACGCCTCTACCCTGAAGGTGCGCGCATTCCGTAAACACCTGGCTATCTATCTCTTTTCCTTCACCGCGAAGGATATCTACAACACGGTGTTTGTCTTTTTCTGCGTCTACTGCCTGAATGTGTCATCCTCTCTGGCGGGAACGCTGCTGTCGATGAGTATCGTTGGATTGCCGGTCACGCTGGCGGCGGGCGTCGCGATCATTAAATACGGCCCCTCCCGGCTTTATGTTTTCGCCTATACCCTGATGATGCTGTGTCTCGGCGGATTCTTCCTGGTCTATCAGTTCCCGACGGATAACAAAGTAATGCTGCTAGTGATCCTCGCGGGCGTTTATCAGGTCGGCCGCTGCGTACTGGAATTTACCCCGTGGAACGTATTCCCGTTTATTCCGGATATTGATGAAATGATAACCCGCCAACGCCGCGAAGGTCTGTTTGCTGCGGTGATGACCTTCTCCCGTAAAACAACGGTTGCCATTGCGACCTTTGCGGTAGGCCTGCTGTTACAGAGCGGTGGTTTCATGAAAGGTAGCCAGGTTCAGCCTCAGGAAGCCATCACCACGATTGCTATGCTGCTATTTGTCGGCACCGCCGGGCTGTTGATCATCGCGCTATGGCAAGCGCTGACTTTCCATCTGAACAAGCGTACGCACAAAATTTTAGTCGACGAGATCGAACGCCTGAAAGCGCATGGTCGCAAGCAGGATGTGACGCCTGAAGCCCGCCATGTTGTGGAAGATCTTACCGGTTACGCTTATGACAAACTGTGGTGTCAGGATGCAACTGCGCCAGCGACCTCCAATAACCCGGGGGCTGCCCTGAACGGATAGATACGGTCGGCTCCCTGCTGCGTAACGATGCCAAAAATGGGAGCCAATCTATCGCTTCTTTCTGATATCTTGCCTCCGTCTGTACAGCAGGTGGAGGCAAAATCAAATCCCGCTACCGAGGCGCCTCTTCATCCAACGAGATCACCTGAATGCCGGCGTTGCGATACGCCTGAACGTCATCGGGCAGACGATCGATCACCACGGTATCAATCCGATCCGCGGCGGTAAATTGGGCAAGGGAGGTGTTATTCAGCTTGCTGTAGTCGCAGACGATAATCACCTGGCTGGCGTGTTCAACCATGCCGCGTTTCGTTTCTGCCAGCATGATATCGGCCACGCAGGCGCCGTGTTTCAGCGACAGCGAATTGGCGCCCATAAACGCTTTATCGACGTTCAGCGTATCGAGAATGGAGCGTCCATTGATCGCCACCACGCAGTGGTACCCCTTCTTGACGATCCCGCCCAGCAGAATGGTTTGAATAGAGGGGCTGGCTTCCAGCTCGCGGGCGATTTGGTAATCGTTGGTCACCACCGTGACGTTTTGTCTGTCGCGAATATTGCGCGCGATATGCAGGGTCGTGGTGCCGGTATCCAGCACGATAATGTCACCATCCTCAACCAGCGCCGCCGCGCGCTGACCGATGCGCTCTTTCGCGCTGAGATTAACGATTTCGCGCGCGTCAGAGGCCTGTTCAAAGCTCGCCCGCGTGCGAAGAACGGCGCCGCCGTGGGTACGGGTCAGCAGCCCCTCCTCTTCCAGCTGGCGGAGATCGGCACGAATGGTGGCGCCAGATACATTAAAGACGTCACACATCTCAGAAACAGCCACTTTGCGTTTTTCCCTGAGAATACTGAGCAACTTCTCCTGTCTTTCTTCTGCAAACATTCTGCCTCTCTCTATATTTACGGCGCTCTCCGCGCGATAGCATACCTTCAGTCTGGCCCCGCGCTCAGCGCATCCAGCCTGTCGTATAAGGTGGCGGATTGCTGGTAGAGCGTATCAAAAAGCTCGCTGCAGGCCTGGTAATAATCCCGCAGACGGGGATCCGGCGAAATCAGCTTGTCGAACTGCACCGTCTGCCGCACGCCGCTGGCAAAATCCGCGTACAGCCCCGCGCCAACCCCGGCGATAATACCGCATCCGGTGACGCCATTCTCCTGATTGCGCGTCGATAATATCGGAAGATTGTACGCCGCCGCTTTGATTTCAAGCCACAGCGGGCTGCGCGCGCCGCCGCCGGAAGCGATCATTTGCTGCGGATATTGCCCGCACGCCTGCAGCTGGCGAAGGTTGCGCCAGGACGCAAAGGCCACCCCTTCCAGGACCGCGCGGAATAAATGGCCGCGGCGATGCTTGCGCTGCAGGCCGAAGAACTGCGCCCGCGAGTTCGTGTGCTCGGCCAGGCGCTCTCCCGTCAGATAGGGAAGAAAGAGTAGCCCTTCCGCCCCGGCCGGCACCGCGGCTGCTTCCTGCAAAAGCTGCGGGTGCGTTATCTGGTTATCGGCCAGCGCCAGCCGCGCCCAGCGGACGGCATCGCCCCCAGCATCCAGAATCGTAAATCCGCCCCAGGCCGCGTTGGCGAGATGGAGGTTATTGACCAGCGGATGGCGTAACGGCCGCTGCGATACCACCGTTATCAGCGTCGACGTGCCGGTGGAGTCGGACGCCATACCCGGCTCATACACGCCCGAACCGAGCAGAGAGGCCGCCATATCCGACGTACCCGCCACCACCGGGATACCGACAGGCAGCCCCGTGGTATCGGATGGGGGGGGGGGCACAGCCTGGTGGATAATGTCGCTGGAAAGTTTAAGCTCCGGTAGCTGATCGACCCGCAGGCCAAACGTTTCGCAGGCTTGCGAAGACCAGGCGCGGGTTTCGCTGTCCATCAGAAAATAGCAGGACGCCTCGCTATAGTCGGTCGCCAGGGCGCCGGTGAGCATGAAATTAATATAGTCCTTCGGCATTAACACTTTGGCGAGCTTTGGCCAACGTTCTGGATGATGTTCACGCCACCAGGCTAATTTGAAAGCCGGCCACGCCGCCGCGGGGGGATTATTTAAATGCGCCAGCCACTTTTCCCGCCCTTCGCGCGCGGCAAAGGCATCCACCTGCGGCTGGCTACGCTTGTCATTCCACAGCAGCGCCCGGTCCTCCACCAGCTCGCCGCAGTCGTCCAGCAGGACGGTGCCGTGCATCTGTCCGCAGGCGCCAATGACCGCAATCTGCGTAACCGTTTCAGGATAGCGGTAGAGCACCTCGCGTATGCATTCGCAGGCGGCCCGCCACCATAGAGAAGGGGCCTGTTCTGACCAGCCCGCACGCGGCGTGGTCTGCTCATACTCCCTTTGCGCAAAACCGACCATCGTGCCATCAACGCGCAAAATAGCGGCGCGGGTACTGCCAGTGCCAACATCAATCGTGAGTATTTTATCTTTCATCACTGACTCCGGTGACGTTTTATGGCGGGCCATCAGGCCCGCGGTCTCTCAGTTTAATCGGCGTTCAGCTCGGGAAAGCGTTCCGGGTGCTGCTCCAGTTCAGTCAGCACTTTGCTGACCGCGCCGTGACTCATGCCAAAGCGGCGGACGCCAAGCTGGTAAAGCGCGCGCACCGTTGCCAGATCGCGAATGCCTCCTGCGCCTTTGATATCGATTCGGCCTTTAAGCTGGTCGGCAATGATGCTGACTTTTTCCACCGTCGCGCCGGTGGGCGCCCAGCCGGTGGAGGTTTTGACCCACTTCATCCCCACCTCTACGGCGATATCGCACACGCGGCGAATCTGCTCCTCATTGAGATAGTGCGTTTCGAGGATCACCTTCGCCGGTACCGGCGCGGCGGCGTCCACCACGCGGCGTAAATCTTCGCGCACATAGTCATAATCGCCGGATAACACTTTGCCGATGTTCACCACCATATCGACTTCGCGGGCGCCATCGGCAATCAGCTGCCGCACTTCCTGAACCTTGGTATCAGTAGCATGCCCGCCGCCGGGAAAGCCGACCGGCCCGCCGATCATCACCTCTCCCGTACCCTGCTGCGGCAGCAACGTACTGAGAAACCGCGTCCAGCAGGGCAGCACGTGGACGGAAATAATGTTGTAGCGGGCGGCCAGCTCAGCGCAGGCGCGAACGTCCGCTTCGGTACTGGTGGCCTGGACTGCGCTCAGGTCGACTAAACGTGCAAAACGACGGGTTGTTTCATTCATGGTTTCATCCTGCTCTTTGTTTTTAATTACTTTCATTTAATGCTGTTAATCGGCTTAAATCCATTTAAAAACGCATCAAATGAAAATAACGTGATCAAATTAGCATTTTTTTATTTTCATTTGTTTTTAATTAGCAGGCAAGAAATGAACAGTGCCCTCGCAGAGCGGGCGTAAACGGTCATAAACGGGCGCAAAGGCAATGTTGCATTTATTTTTGTTTGTTTTTGTTTATGCCTGAATAGCGGGCGAGATAGCAAAAACGCTGGCGGCAGTGCAGCCGAAATGCGTGCGCTATCACACTGTCCGGCAGCGAAAAGCTCGCCTTCGTCGGACATTCCCGAGGTCTCAACGCCCTGCGCAAGGGAAAGGTAATCTGATCATGTACTTCAGGAGAGAGCTATGTTGCCGCTGGAACGTCATCGTTTGATTGTTGAACTGCTGGGCCAACGCGGCGTGATGCGGGTGAATGAGATTGCGCAAGCGACTCGGGTCTCAAGGGAAACGATTCGCCGCGATCTGAGCGAGCTGGAACGGAAAGGGATCTTAAATCGGAGCCACGGCGGAGCGCTGGCGGCGGAAAACCCGCTGCCGACGACCCGAGCGGCAGCGTCCGCCCTGCCGGTCGAAGATAGCCAGGGAAGCTTTCAGCAGAGAACGCTGCTGCACAGCGAAGGAAAAATGCGCGTTGCCCGTAAAGCGCTGCAGTTTCTGCAGCCGGGACAGACCATCGTCCTGGACGGCAGCAGCACCAGCTGGTTTTTGGCCCGGCAGATGCCGGAGATGGCGCTAACGGTAATTACGCCCTCCATCCGCATCTTGCAAACGCTGATGAGCAGACGCTCGTTGCATCTCGTAGGACTGGGGGGCGATTTTTCCCCGACCGAGGAGTCGTTCTTCGGTGAAACCGCCTCACGAACGCTGCGCGAGTACGCCATCGATACGCTCTTTTTCTCCTGCCAGGGTCTGGAGCGCGATAGCGGCTTATATGCGGGTACGGAAGCCCACGCCGCCCTGCTGAAACAGATGATGCTGGCCGCCCGTCAGACGGTGGCATTAGTCGACGGCAGCAAGCTGGGGCGAACAGGCGTCGCGCGCATCGGCGGCTTAGGCGAACTGGACTGTTTAATTACCGAAAAGTTTGCCGATCCGCTGCTGGAAAAAGAGATGACCTGGCATAACGTCGGCCTACAAATCGCCTGAGTACGCCGTCATGACGTGACGGTCAATACGCGCAATGTCGAAACGCCGCTTCATGCGGCAGGGCCAGACTTTGCCTGAAATCAGCCACTACCGGAATAAAAAGAGGCCTTATGCGTTATTACCTTTCTCCCTCGCTCATGTGCATGGACATGATGAAAGTGACCGAACAGCTGCGCTTTTTAAATAGCAAAGCCGACAGGCTCCACGTCGACGTGATGGACGGGCGCTACGTTAAAAATCTGGCGCTATCGGCCAGCTTTGTCGCGCAGATTCGTCCCTACACATCGCTTCCCATCGATGTCCACCTGATGGTCGAAGAGCCCGCCTCGTTTATCCCGGCGCTAATAGAAGCCGGCGCTGACGCTATTTCACTGCATCCGGAAACCATCTGCCGGGAAGCCTTCCGGCTCATCAATATGCTTCGCCAGGCGGGGAAAGCGGTGGGCATGGTGCTCAATCCCGCCACGCCGGTTGAGAGCATCCAGCACTATCTGCATCTGCTCGATAAGGTCACGGTGATGACCGTCGATCCAGGCTATGCCGGTCAGCCTTTTATTCCCGAAATGCTCGCCAAAATCGCGCAGCTTCATCAGCTAAAAGAGACCCGCGACCTCCACTTCTTGCTGGAAGTCGACGGCTCATGCAACCGCACCACCTACCGTGAGCTGCTGGGCGCCGGAGCGCAGGTATTGGTGATGGGCAGCAGCGGCTTATTCCGCCCGGATATGCCGCTTGAGCAGGCCTGGGAAAAAATGTCCCGCGATCTGTCCGCCGCGCTGCACTCCCCCGAGCGCGTATAAAGGAGCGAATGATGTCAGGAAAAGTCTGCGTTTTTGGTTCATTCAATTTCGACATGGTGGCCAGAGTGGAGCGCTTTCCCGTACCGGGCGAGTCGTTAGTGGCCTGCGGGAGTATGACCAGCGCCGGCGGAAAAGGGGCGAACCAGGCCACCGCTGCGCTAAAAGCGGGAGCGAATGTCCACTACATCGGCAAGATTGGCAATGATACCTTCGGCCATTTTGCCCGCCGCCATCTGAAAGGCGTGGGGTTTAACGCCGTGACGCTGCTGGTCGCCGAAGATATCCCCACCGGCAATGCGCTGATTTATGTGGCCGGCAACGATGCTGAAAACATGATCGCCGTCGATCCCGGCGCGAATATGACGGTGAGCGATGATGAAATCGCCGGCTGCGTCCCCGCTATCGGCTGCGCGGATGTGGTTCTGGTTCAGTTGGAGAACAATCTTTCCGCGATTGAACGGGTCGTTGACGCCGCTAAAGCAGCCGGGGCCTTCGTGGTGCTCAATCCCGCCCCCTGGCAGCCCGTTGAGCACACATTTCTGAGTAAAGTGGATTTGCTCACCCCGAACGCGACGGAGGCCGGGTTAATGACCGGGTGTCAGGTCGATAGTCTCGCGGCCGCGGCC
>OAVE01000518.1_pt1 | contig 13622 bp, 6 predicted proteins | sample 1476361 | NCBI WGS metagenome assembly OAVE01 (sample SAMEA2580078, study PRJEB22360) | human gut metagenome | biome: human gut; feature: human-associated habitat; material: faeces | place: Denmark | collected 2008/2010
AGAGTGGCGTGCCCCTGGTCGCGTCCCATTTTCTGGCTCTGTGCCAAATGTCTGCCTTTCACTTTTCCTTCCGGGTCTTCGTGCATACCTCTCACCGACCACTCGATACAGCCCATACCTTTTCCGTGGTAGAAAAACTCCAGGGCTTGTTTAATCTTAGCATCGTCATCATTCAGCACGCCGATAGAAAGAATGGTGAGCATGGCGGGCAGATCCCAACTCATCCAACCTGCAATGGCTGAAGAGTTAAAGTGGTTATCTAAGAAATCGTCGCAGATAGGATAGAAATTTTTATCTATCCATTTCTTGAAGATTTCGAAATCCTCGGTTTTCCAGCCTTCGTAGTCGCGCATCAGTTCAGCGGGAGCAGCAAACTGGTAACCGATAAATCCGGCAGCAAGCAGGCGATGGCTGTCGTCAGGCCACGTTTTATAGTTCACCCCTTTACAAGTTTTAGCCCATCCGTTCAGAATTTTAATAGCCGCTTTCGCATAATCTTCATCTCCCGAAATTTTCCAGCGTAAAGCCAACTGATAAGCGGCACCGGCATCAAAAGCAGCCGTATTGAAGTTTCCGCCTTTTGAGTGGCGCACAATTTCTTCTTGCGGATTTGAGTTATAATTCAGTTGGGCAAATCGGCTGTCGCACAATTTTTGCCAACCACTAATCCAAGGTTCGGCGCCTTCATTCACTTTACGGCGTGCACGTTCAAAATCGGCTTCGGTGTTCACCAGACAAGGGTGCTTGATGGTGTACTCATAATTTTCATTGGGGTTGATTTCGCGTTGCCATGGTTCGGGAGTTCCGTTCTCGAACTCAGCACTACAGCCGGTCAGCAACACAAGTGCCATGCTGCCCACGAAGGTATAAATCAAATTTTTCATATATTCAATATTCATTTTGTTATTCAATCAGTTTCTGAGAAGTCGGCTACCATTATTCGGCTTTTTCAGCTTTAATCAAATCTTTCAGTTCCTGTTCCGATTCGAAGGTCTTCACCCAATCCACATAGATACTGCCAGTTTCGCTGGCTTCATACCATATTTTCCAAAATTGAAGTTCCACCGTGTCGTACTTCGTCAATGCAGTAGGCATATACTGTTGATTCTTGCCGAGGAATTTCTTCGTAAAGTCGGCGTAGAATACTTTGTATTCGCCACAATCTGCCACAGTCATGGCGTTTTTTCCTTTATCGGTATCTTCGCCATATTTACCGGCTACGGTAATGCCGCTTCCACCCCAAATGTCGAGATACCACTCTATGCTTGTTGATGCTTCGAACACATTTTCGGGGAATTTCACTTTAAAGGCCAAGATGGGATAGTTGGTTACGTTGAACCCAAATCCTCCGGTACGACAAATGCGCACAGCCTTGTAAGCCTTATCGTCACCGGGTAATATGCGAAGTACTCCGTCGTTCTCCATCCATTCAAATTCTCGATGATTGAAATTGCCGAATGGTTGCCAGATGTTCTCAATGGTAAATTGGTCGTTCATCAATCCCTCACTCACATTGATACTCATCGTAGCTTTGATAGGTTTACCGTCGCCATAGTCTGCCAAAGCAGTAATCACGGCATTGCCGTAAGCCTTCGCCACAAACCGGCCTTTTTCGTCAATCTCTACAACATCGGGCTTGCTGCTTTCCCATGCGATGTACGACAGCGTAGCGTCTGCCGGCGTTACATTCATCTGCGGAGTATAGGTTTCGCCTAAAGCCAGCTTATCGGTTTCCTTCACGAATTCCATACTTTCGATATAAATAATAGGCTTCACCTTAATCTCAAACACTTTTGTGAAATGTTTGTCGTCAGTAGCGGTGACTTGTATGCGTGCCGTTCCTTCGGCCACACCTTTCACCTCGCCTTTTTCATTGACGGTGGCTTTATCGGGAGTAAGGCTTTTCCAAATCACTCCGGGGTAAGTGGGATCGACCGGAGTAGTCTGCCAAATGAGCGGCAGAGTCGAGGTAACAAACACTTCAAGCTCTTCATTAGTAAGACTGATATCAGTGATGTGAATGATTTCGTTTACCACCTTCACATTGATGGTCGAAGTGGCAGAATAGCCTACAACCGGTTTGGCCGAAATGACCGTATTACCGGCCTTCACTGCAGTGATGCGTCCTTCGGCATCTACGGTAGCCACATCGGGCACAGTCGATTTCCATACCACCTCTTTGTTGAAAGCCTCATCCGGGCCTACGGTATATTTTATCAAAGTATCAGTGCCTATCAGCAGAGGCAGTTCGGGAGTCACCTCAAGGTTGATTTCCTTAACGAGCACTCTCTCTTCTAAAACGGGGGATACATCGTCATCGTTGCACGAAACGGTCACCACCAAGGCACCCGCCAACAGTGTTGCAAATGCACCCTTTTGAAGTATGTTTTTGTATGTCATAATTCGATTACTTTATAAATGAATAATGAATGGATTATTGGTTCCAACCCGGATTTTGTTTCAAGTTGGAGTTCAGCTTGAGTTGGTCAGTGGGCAGCGGCAACAAGTAATGCTTTTCGTGCCAGTTGCGTCCTTTTTCGTGAATAATGCAGCCTTCACCATCTTTGTCTTTAAAAGAAGCATCGGGCCATCTGCTTTCAAAATCAGTATCTTTCCACTTCACACCGGTGAGATTCATCGGCATTTCGTCTTCGGCCGTCTTCCAACGCTTCAGATCATCAATGCGGAAATTCTCATCGAAAAACTCGATGGTACGCTCACGACGAATCTCTGTGCGCATATCCAAATTATTTGCCGTGACAAAGTCGTTAGTCAAGTCAGGCATTTCGGGGTTAATGCGTTTACGTGTCAAGTTCAAGCTGATAGCCAAGTCTTCATCTGATATTTGTCCATCGCGTTCAAACACAGCTTCGGCATAGTTCAGCAGCACCTCGGCATAGCGGATGACGGGGAAGTCGTAAGCTTCCATACCGGTGGGCACTCCGTCACGTTCGCTGCACCACTTGTGGGGAAAGTAGCCCGTACCGGTTTGAGGCATGAAGTTCCTATGCGAGGCATTGGCTATTTCGGCAGCATCGCCGCTCCAATCAATGCGTCCGCCCTTTGTACCCCAATAAGTCTGTCCGGGCACCATAAGCTGATTGTTCATGCGGTTGTCGCGATTTTTATATTCATCATCCACTTTCGTGTAATTCCACGTTTGGGGATTGATGGGTAACCCATTGCTTTGCAGATACATATTAGCCATTTTGCGAGTAACGTACAAGGCATTGCCCAAACGCCCTTGTGTAATGTTGAAACCAATAGAATTGATAACAGGGTCGTGGCGGCGGGTAAAGATATACTCTTTATTACCTGTTTTATTGATATTGGCAGGGTTTGACTTTTCATTCTCCAAGATAAAGAGATACTTGTAGGCTTCCGTTCCCAATTCTTGAGGAGCAAAAAGCTCGAATGCTCCGCCCGCCATTACATCATGAGCCGCCTGTGCTGCGGTATTGAGCAAATCTTTTGTACGTTCGGTATTTTGACCGCCATTATGAAATTTCTCCCATGTACCTTCGTAAAGGGCTACACGCGAAAGAAACGCCAAAGCGGCTTCGCTGGAAAGGCGACCTTCATCGCTGCTGCTGATAGCCTTATCAACGGGCAATAGTTTAGCGGCTTCTTTCAAGTCGTCAATGATGAAGTCAGCCACCTCGGTACGCGGATTGCGAGCCTTCTGCATCTCAGGCGAGTCGATGTCGAGCGGCGTGCGGGCTATGATAAGGTCACCGTAAGCCTGCAATAACTCGAAGTAACAATAAGCACGGAAGAAACGGGCTTCCCCCACTGAAATGGCAATGTCGGCTTGTTGTTCATACGCATCAGCCTGTTGCAACAAGGTGTTGACTTGGCGAATACGATTGTAATTGTCGGTATAATGCTTGTCGGATGACGGAATGCTGTTCGTTCCGTTACTATAGATGTTCACCGTGCTGCCGGCAAACAAATCCGAGCGAATATCGGCGTGCTGACTGTCGTCGAGCCATCGAAAGTCGGCCGACCAGCCATAGAACTGGGTGGCAAAAAGTTTGAAGTGTTCGGGCGACTTCCAATAGTTGGTATCCGCCAATTGCGTCTTGGGCTCAAGGTCTAAACACGACTGCATGGTCATGGCGCAAATAATTCCTAAAATATATACTATTTTTTTCATTGTTATCTTCAATATTAAGAATAAAAATTAGAATGTGGCATTCACACCGAAAGTCACGGTGCGGTTAAACGGATAGCGTTGCTTGTTTTCCACCTTACGGGTGGCTTCGGGATCCCAACCATCGGTGATATACGATTTTTCCCATAAATCGGCGCCCGATACATAAATACGCAAGTTGCTGATGAAACCACTCTTATTCATCCATGCCTTTGGCAATGTGTAACCAAGTACAATCTCTTTGAGACGCAGGTAAGCTCCGTTATCGGCCGACCAGGTAGAGGGAATGTAGTTATAATTATTGATGTCATTACTGTTTGAATAAGTAGGAAAATGGTTATTGGGAGTTTCAGGACTCCATACATTACCCACCGACTGGTTGGTAGTGTTCAGCCAAATAGCCTTGAAAGGCACTTTCCAAGAGTCGATTTCACGATAGATGGTACGCTTGCCCACACCTTGGAATACGGTATTGAAATCGAATCCTTTCCACTCGCATCCGAAATTAAACGAGAACGAATATTTGGGGTCGTCGGAACCGAGAAATACAAGGTCATCTTGTGTCAGTTTACCGTCTTTGTTCACATCTTCATACATGTGGTCGCCCAAACGCAAGTTGGCAGGCAGGGCGATAGAGTTGCTGCCCACATATTTGTCCACGTAATAGTCCAGTTGGTCTTGGTTTTGTACCTTGCCCACATAGCGGTAGCCAAATACCGAATTGAGCGGATAGCCATTCACAGCTTCGTTATAACCTGCGCTCACCACGATGTTACCTCCATCAACGAGTTTATTGGTCATATAGGTTAACGTACCGCCAACATGGTAGTTGAAACTGCCTATCTTATCATGCCAAGTCAAACTAACATCGTAACCATTGGCTTCAAACTTACCACTATTCGTACTGGGAGCAATTCCGCCCAGAACACCGGGATGCAGACGCGAAACCAACATATTATCGTTTTTCTTTTTAAAGATCTCGAACGTACCCGTAAGGCGATTGTTGAAGAATCCGAAGTCAATACCCAAGTTATAGTTGTAAATACGTTCCCAAGTACGCACAGTGCTCACCAGTCCGGCAGATTCCACATAGGTTCCTTTCGAGTTGCCCAACAAAGCACCGCTGTTCGATTTGTAGTTGTAAAGTTGGATGCCGTCATAGCGTCCGATACCATTTTGGTTACCTACCTCACCATATGAGGCACGTAGTTTCAGTTCATTCACATAGTCACGCAAGTTCTCCATGAATTTCTCTTCAGTGATACGCCATCCGGCTGATGCGCCCCAGAAGAAGTTCCAGCGATTCTTGGGCAAGAATTTCGAAGAGCCGTCGTAGCGAGCATTCACTTCTACCATATATCTTGACTTATAGTTGTAATTCAAGCGACCGAAATAAGAGAGAATAGCTTCCTCCCAACGGTCTACCTTGTCTATGTAGATTTGTCCTTTACCGTTAAGCGATTCGATTGCCGCTTCCACGTCCATTGCTTTGGTACCGCTATAATCGTAAGCGGCATAGTCATATTGCACACCTCCCATAAGCGATATGTCGTGAGCCTCATCAAATAATTTCTTATAAGTGAGAAAAGCTGATGCCGTGTAATTATCGGTACGTGCAGAGCTTTTAGTATACGATGATTTTTCTTTTGCAGGATAGGGAGAGTTCTCGTTTTGAATCGGTGTGCCATCGTATTGATACCAATCAATTGAAAGATACTGTTCGTCACGGGCCGCATTGTTCGTTGAGTACCCCAAAGTACCTTGAAAATCAAGGCCATCCAATATGTTCACTTTCAAAATCTCGTTCACATTCATAGTGGTCACTACGAGTTTGTTGTCACCTCCCAACTCGGCCGACCAGTTGGGAGTATGAATGCCTCCCCACGCATACGGTTTGCCATCGATGGTCGAAACCGGTAACCCTGGCTGCGGTATGCTACTGCCTAATATACTACCAATCTGTGTAGGAGCCACCTGATGCTGACGACTGGCTGACATATTGCTTTCCAAGCTGATACGGTCGTTTATCTTGAAGCTGTTGAATAAACGTACGTTATAGCGTTCGTTCGAGTTGTTCCCCCATTGCAGCGTCCCTTGGTCATTCAAATAACCAAGCGAGAGCCGGTAGGTCGATTTCTCCGAACCTCCGCTTATGCTGAGGTTATGTTGGGTAGAAGTAGCGTTCCCCCACAGCACATCAGTCCAGTTCATATCATGAAACACAAAGTCGGCCACACCGCGGAATCCTCCCGGAATGGGATCTTCATCGGGATTATTTCCACCATGCAGATTAATCCAACTCCTCTTCATCGCTTTAGCCAAACGGGCATAGCGCACCCAGTTGTCGTCTTCGCCATAGCCGTCATTCAAGCGGGCTTGGAGCACACCATCCGTCCATTCGTCCATACTCATCATGCGGGGCTGCAAACCCACAATTTTACGTGTAACCGAACCACTATATTCCACCTTGGTTCTGCCGGCATCGGGACGTTTGGTAGTTACCAAAATCACACCACCTGCCGCTTTTGCACCATAAATGGCAGCCGAAGCATCTTTCAGGAAGTTAATGGTTTCGATGTCATCGGCATTGAGTTGAGCTATCTCACTCACACCACTGGCAGGTACACCGTCAATAATCAAGAGAGGTTCTACCTTGTTCTTCGATACAGAACCACGGATTGAGACACCCCATCCCTCTTCACCGGGAGCAGCCGACGAGCGGGTGATGCGTAAACCCGGCACCTGACCTTGCATGGCCGAAAGCGGATTGGATACCGTACCTTTGTCTTTAAAAAGTTTTTGGTCGACCACTGTTACCGAGCCTGTCAACGACTCTTTCTTCATACTGCCGTATCCCACCACTACAACTTCCAGGAGTAGTTCAGAGTCTTCTTTCAATACAATCTTCAAACTGGTTTCATGGCCTTTCACTTGAACTTCTTCCGTTTTGTAACCGATATATGAGATAACCAAAGTTCCTTTGGCATCTTTCAATGAGAAGTTTCCGTCAATGTCAGTCATACAGCCATTGGTGGTGCCTTTTACCATAACATTAGCACCGATAACGGGCTCGCCATTGGAATCCACGATTTTACCTTTAATTGTACCAGTCTGCAATACGACTTGCACTTCCCCGGCATCTGCAAAGACAGCCTGCGAGCCACCTGCTATAAGAGCAGAGGCTATCACCGTGGAGAATAGAATCCTTCTCGATGAAAATCTGAAGAGACTTTTTTTCATATACATAAAATTTAAAACTAACATTTATACTATTTATTCTAATATTAGATACACTGTTGGATATATTCACGGATTTCTTTCCGACTGATAAACAAATGATTTTCTACAGTACGGACAGATAATCCGAGACAAGCGGAAATATCCGCTGACGATATATGCTTGAAGCAACTCATTACATAAATCTTTCTTCGTTGCGCAGGCAGCCGGAGAACTCTCTTCTGCTCACACACAGATAAATCATTAGCGATTATCTGGCTCTCTACCTCATTAATAAAGGTAGGAAGCTGATCTAAAAAATAGGATGTAATTTCCTGCATTTTATAATGACGACGCAAATAATCAATAACCAAATTCCGGCAAATAGAGAAAATAAAGTACTTTATTGTTTCCGGTCGCAACATTTGCTTATAATCCATCAAACGTAAAAATACATCTTGAGCCAGATCTTTCGCGTCTTCATCTTTTCCTATCTTATATAAGATATACAAGTAAACGGAACGATGATAATTCTGATAAGAATCAGTAATCAACTGTACGGATGACATATCTATATTTTCCATTGCTTAGATTTTTGTTTATCATTACGTTGGCAAATATAGAAGGTAAATATGAAAACGGATATTCAAAAAGAAAGAGATAAATTCCGTCCTATTGGCGGAGAGCAAGCGATCAACACACATTCTAATTATCAGACAGTTAACTCTCAATTTCATAGAGTCTCAATTTATTATTTGAGACTCTAAAGAGGTATTTATCAATCTAAAGTTTAAAATGAAAGGTACATAAGTATATTATTCTTCATTGGTCTTTCCGATACTTCGAATATATTCATTCGGAGTAATTCCAATAACCTTTTTAAAATAACGAAAGAAGGAAGTACGCGAACTAAAACCACATAGTTCGGCTAAAGCTGTCAACGTATATTTAGAATATTCATCTTTATCAACCAAACGCTTAAACTCCTCTATGCGATAGTCATTCAAATAGTCATAATAGTTTTTATCCAAATATTGATTGAATAAATAGGATAATGTATAAGTGGAAACATTCAATATTGCAGCCAAGTCTGCTATTTTCAGATTGGGATTAACATATAGTCGATCCCTTTGCATCAGAAGTTCCAGTTCGCCAGCCAAGCGCCTACATTCTTCTTCAGTCACATTACTCTTTCTATATTTTTCTTCTATTACCGGTTGCTGTTTTTCCTTCGACTGAATTAGGTTGTTTCGTTTCATTCTCCGGCGATAATATATATAAGCCAAGGTTATTATCAATATCACTAAAACAGTCACACTCCACATAACAGCATTGAAACGAGGAGCAATAGTCACCATCAGGCAAATTTCCGACTCCGGATCATCCACCCGATGAATTCTAAACTGATAATTGCCGGATAATAAGTCATAATACGTTATTTCAGATTGTCCACTCAATAATTGCCAGTCGCTATCTATTCCTTCCATCTTACATTTATAAGACATATATGCAGGCTCCGAATAAGTGAACCCAGAGAAACGGATTGTCAAATTACGCTGATCTGCTTCCAATTTTATTTTATACACGTTATTTTCTCTACTCATCTTAGCATAAACCGATTGCTTTCCATTCACTAATACATCGGTAATAGCAACCGGATAATGCCATTTTGCTTTTCTGCCATTTTGTTCCGAGGTCAGATAAATCATACCTTTCGAATTGCCGAACCACATCGTACCCTCTTCATCTATCACAGGGAAACAAGTAATAAATATAGAACTGGGCAAGCCATCTACGAAATTATAGGGAATAAAATTACCTTTCTTATCATAACGATATAAGCCCAAATTAGTACCAATCCACAACCAACCTTCATGATCTTCTATAATAAACATTGCATCCTTTCCATCCAAAGGAGTGCCCGACTGCATTCTCCGAAAATGATTCATCGACAAATCAGATATAAAAATTGCACCTTTATCCGGAAGGAAATAAAGCTCATGATTAGAATCTTCGTATACTGTCCGGATTTTATCTTTATGAATAAACCCTTCAGGAAACATATCCGACTTCAAACTATTGGTTGATGGATCCCAAATGCATAAACCGTTCTCTGTACAAATCCATCCTTTACGAGTGGAATCAAAACATATATCATAGACATTCTCTCCCGGTAATTTCGAATTTTCAGTAGTATAATGCCGGATTTGCTTTCCATCTCTATAACAGTAAAGTCCCATAGACGTCGCCATCCACAAACTTCCTTCATCATCCGATTTTATGCAAAACACATGTCCTTTCAGGAATGGAGTTGATTTTAAGTCTGCTGTTTCAAAATCAGATAAAGTCAACGTGGAAGGATTGAGGATATATATACCGCCACCATAAGTACCTATGTAATACTTTCCTTCAAAAGCATAAATACACAAAATCATATTGGAACGTAATTCGGGAACCTTAAAACTTTTAAACCGCTGTTTCTTTTCATCTATATAGAAAAGTCCATTGCGCGAACCTATCAGTTTCTCGTCTTTCGAAACAGCTATTGCACGAACAGGCATCTCTTTTGAGTCGAAATAAGGAAGATAGGCATAGGTAGAAAATAACCCGCTCTGATATAGTGTATAATCCAAGCCTAACTGATAAAAACCAATCCAAATCACTCCTTCCCTATCAACCAATAATGCATAGACAGAATTGGAACGGATCGCCTGTTTATTTCCCGATTCGTAACAAAAGGAACGAACAATCTTCATATTATTCGCAGAAACAAAATGTACCCCGTTTCCATCAGTGCCTATATACAACAAATTCTTTTCATCACTGGAGAGAGACATGATAACATTACAACCCAAGTCAATAATATTTTCTTTAAATTCACCCGTCGAGATATCAAAACATAGCAACCCATGATCCATTGTTCCTAAATAAAGCTTTTTGCCGATACGTGTCATATTTCTATAGGAGAATCCCTGCTTGTATGGATAAGAGGTTATTTTCCGGTTTGAAATATTCATGGAATGTAATCCACCTTTGGTAAGAATCCATAAAGCTCCATTTTCATCCAAATTCAATGCAACGATGAAATTTTCTGCCGATAAGATGTCGGAACTTACTGCCAGTCGCTCCAATTGATTATTTCGATAGATAAATAATCCTTTTTCACTACCTATATACAATCCTCCATCCCGAGTTGGTAAAAGGGCACGAACACCACAATTAATAGTCTCCGGACTAAAGGGTTCCAGTTTTTCTGTTTCCTTATGAACCGTCCACAATCCCATATCATTCCCTATCCATATCCTATTACCAGTCGTCTCTGTTATTACATTCACCCATTTTAGTTTTTCATTATTCCCTAATATGGGATAATGTTTCAAATGGACTCCGTCAAAACGTTCAACAGAACTTGCCGTGCCAATCCAAATATAGCCTAATGAATCTTTATAAAAAGAACTGACCATCAGGTCGGAAAGTCCGTCTGTTTCGGAAATGCTGCGGAAAGAGTAAGAAATCGGATAAATAGGTATATTTATGAGTAGCAGACAAAGAGTAGTCAAAGCCTTTACTATATGTCGTATTAGATTATGCATAGAGGATTCATATTTAATGAAACAATGCAAACCTACATAAAATATCTCGGATTTTATATAGGTTTGCACAAAAAACAAGGAACTTACTCTCTTTAAAAAGATAGAATCTATCCTGGATATACATAATTTACAGTTTCACCTTTATCTGTGATTTCTGATAAACTACCGGGATTTTCTTATCATTCACTTCTACAGACATAGGCTTCTTTGTGCTTCTAAAGGTGGTATTTATCTTCGGCTGTCCGTCTATCCAAAGATCAAGTTTCTTACCTTCTGCTTTCTGAATAACGAACAGCTTAGCCAATGATGAAAAGTAAGTTTCATTACCCCGTCTCAATGCACTTCCATAAGCAATAAAGAAGTCCTTAGCGTTCTTTGCTTCAGTACCTTCTGGGTAAGAAACTGCAAACATATAAGCATCTGTCATCCAGCCGTCGGGCATAATCCATGAATTACTGTGCATTAATCTTCCGTCCGCCAGTTGGTTGATATATAAATCGGTAATTTTACCTTTATGACGGATACGAAGCCCTATCCAGTCCTGCCCTTCACGTCTTTCCATTTGAGGCAGGTCTTTTTCATCGGGAGCGTCTTTCAGAATAATAGCTGTCAGTCCTTTCACACGGTTCACCTCGGCTGGTAAATGGAATGAATAATATTTTTCGGTTCCTTTCAAATCTTCCGTAGGAGCTTCTATTTCTTCCCAATATAAATCTTCGGGATAGTCGTGCACAAAATCGGACTTAGCCAGCATGCGGGGATATAAAGGACGGATGACTACTGAAGAATTTCCGTTTGTCACATTCACGTCAATGCCCGATTTCTTATAAGTTCCATTGGTATGCCATAACCATTCGAACTGTCCTACCTTATGTGTCTTCAAATCATCGATCATATAAATCACATTATCCATCCACAGGAAATGACGGAAGTTACGGCTGAAATTATTAGAGACAGGACCTGTTCCATTGGCCAAAACATATTTCACATTGCCCGCATCCAAGAGATGATAAAGATTTCCTCGCAAAGTAGAGCCGCTATACTGTTGTTCACGAGGTTGTCCCTCCCCGTTGAACAGGACTACATTATGTGCCTGGCTTTGAAAAAAATAGTTGCGATAGGCAGGATTGGGATACCAGCAGTTTCCTCCATCCTTGATAATATCAACGCCTTTATGAAAAACAATAAAGGAGTTGGCATCCGCATGGGAATGATTCCACGTATGACCGCTTTTCACAGCAAGCATCGTAGCATCCTTCTCCCAAGAAGTACGCATGGTGGCCCAACCGAAATCCGAGAATAGCTGTGAGGTTTTCAAATCGGGAGTTATGGGAGCTTTACTCAAATCAGGGGTATAGAGAAAGCCCATCGGACGATTCAGGAAAAATCCATCGCGATGCTGTCCTTGCTCTACTTGGGTTATATACCACAGAATAGTCGGGTCTTTCAGTCCCAATGCATACAATAACATCATACTGGATTCTGCTGATACATTCTTATGACTATCACCAAAATTCAAACTATACAGCATACCTGTACGAGGATAGCATACTTGAGAAAAGTAGTTCGGAAGTTTTGCCAATTGGGGTATATCACCGGGATTTTGTCCCGGATGAGTGTTTATCCAGGCGATCCGAAACAAAAGAGCTTCCTGAATACCAAAATTTGCATAATTGAGACTTTCATACATTCCTCCGGCCTCATCAAAGCTCTTTGCTTTCTGCTGCAAGGCATCGCCTGCAAAGTCAAACCATTCGGGTAGTGATTCATGAAGTTGCTCCACCCAATCTTTTACTTCGGGAAGTTCATTCTGTAGGCTTAATGCTAATATTCCACCCTGGCATACGCAGGAAGTCCACCAGTTGTGTCCCATAGAGTTCAAAGAATGGATTCGGGCAGGTTCCAACAGCCAGTCGCCCAAGGCAGGCTCTACAGCCAATCGTTTCAAGCCTTCGGCAATCTTTTTTCTTTCCGAAGAAGACATTATGTTATAAGCCGCATCATATCCTATGGCAGAAAGGAAGCTCTTATGTGCCATGCCCAGTTGCGAACGCCAGACTGGAATACGTGCCATCATTTCCATATCTCCCCAGGATTCGGCTTCCACAGCTTTCAAAAGAATCTCTTTGATTATATTTGCATACTCTTTATTATCCGTCATCAGATAGGCCAACGACAAATAATCCAACCGATTGAAATCTTTCTTTTGTAAGGCTTCATCGGCGGTTTTCTGAATATCCTCCCAGGCTTCCCGCAATTTCGGTTCATTCTGCATACGTTGTTTTACCTGCTGAATGCGTTGAGGGGTATACAAAAGTGAAGGATGATTTATCTTTTGTGCAGATACAAACGATGCTAATAATATTCCGATCAGGCATAGAACTATTTGTTTCATGATATTTATTGCTTTTTCATTTTACTGTTCAATATTGATTAAAAATTCTTCTAAAGCTGCATTGAATTCCTCCGGTCGCTCCATATTCATCATGTGCCCGCAATCCTCTATGATTTTCAGCTTTCCATTAGGTAGATATTCCAATATGGGAGGATTTTTTGAAAATTTGTTATCAGAAGAATGACCTTCTACAATTAAGGCAGGTACAGCAGGGGGACTCTTCTTCAATTCTTCAAGAGCATCCAGCCCTGCTACCGAAAGTCCA
>OAVE01000522.1_pt1 | contig 13539 bp, 9 predicted proteins | sample 1476361 | NCBI WGS metagenome assembly OAVE01 (sample SAMEA2580078, study PRJEB22360) | human gut metagenome | biome: human gut; feature: human-associated habitat; material: faeces | place: Denmark | collected 2008/2010
CATGCCGCCGCCCCCGCGGCCGCCCCCGCCGCCTATTCCGAGGCCGACGTCAAAGCCGCCGAAGCTTTCGGCCGGGTCGATGACAACGGCGCCGTCTTCGTCAAGGACGGCGACGGCGAACGTGAGGTCGGACAGTTCCCGGACGCCTCCAAGGAGGAGGCGCTGGCACTGTACGCCCGTCGCTTCCTGGATCTCAAGGCCAAGCTCGATCTGCTGGCCGCGCGCCTGACCTCCCCCAACATCAAGACCCGTGAAATCGACGAGTCCGTGAAGCTGCTGGGCGAAGAAACCGCCGAACCGGCGGTGGTGGGCGACCTCGCGGCCCTCAAGGCCCGTTACGTGGAACTGAAGGCCGCCGGCGAGGCCAAGAAGGCCGAGATCGCCGAAGCGCGCAAGGCTGCTCAGGCCAAGGCCGTCGCCGAGCGCACCACCATCGTCGAGAAGGCCGAAGCTCTGGCGGCCTCCCTGGGCGACAACACCAACTGGCGCTCCACCGCCGACAAGTTCCGCAACCTGTTCGACGAGTGGCAGAACCACCAGCGCACCACCGTGCGCATCGACAAGCCGGAGGCCGAGGCGCTGTGGAAGCGCTTCTCCGCCGCCCGTACCACCTTCAACCAGGCTCGCCGCAAGTGGGCTCAGGCTCGCGACAACGAGCGTACAGCCGCCAAGGAAGCCAAGGAAGCGATTATCGCCGAGGCCAACGAGCTCAAGGATTCCACCGCTTGGGGTGAAACTTCCCGCAAGTTCAACGATCTGATGGACCGTTGGAAGAAGGCCGGCCGCGCTGGCCGTAACGAGGACGACGAGCTGTGGGCCAAGTTCCGCGAAGCCGCCGACACCTTCTTCAACGCTCGTCAGGCCGATCGCGATCAGATCAACTCCTCCGAGAAGGAAAATCTGGCTGCCAAGGAGGCTCTGCTGGTCAAGGCCGAGGCTCTGGTGCCGGTGAAGACCGACGCCGAGGCCAAGAAGGCCCGCCAGGAGCTGGCCAAGATTCAGGAAGAGTGGGATCAGATCGGTTACGTGCCGCGTGACGATATGCGCCGCATCGAGAACCGTCTCGACGCCGTTGACAAGCAGATCAAGGCCATCGAGGATGCCGCTTGGAAGCAGACCGATCCGGAGGCCGACGCCCGCAAGTCCAGCTTCGAGGAGCAGCTCAACGCCCAGCTCGCCGAGCTCGACGCCAAGATCGCGGCCGAGTCCGACCCGAAGAAGAAGGCCAAGCTCGAAGCCGAGAAGGCCACCAAGGAGCAGTGGCTGAACGCCATCAAGTAAGGATCTCGTGCCAGGTTCCCCTCTAAGGGAAGCTGGCAGCAAAGCTGGCTGAGGGGAGCTTACGGTTATACCGTAAACTCCCCTCAGTCGCCTACGGCGACAGCTCCCCTCAGCGAGGGGAGCTTCGTCATATTTATGCCGTTTTCTCCTGCCCTATACTCATAACTTACCCCATAGTTCCTTAGCCACCCAGTAATTGGTGTCTTACGCCTGAGTTCCTACCGGTGCTGCAACAACTGCCTGAGCCCTTGATGTGCGGCCAGATATTCATGCAACGGCTGACTGTATGGCATATTCAGCTCGCCGTAATTGGTTCCGGCACGGAAGGCGAGGTAACTGTCGCCGCCCTGAAGCAGATATGAATTGGACGCGATAATCACCAAGTCATCGTCCGCAATCGGTCGTCCGTCAACGGTGAGGTTCACGATACGAACCGCCGCATGTTCGGCGGCATCAGCATCAGCGGCAGCATCGGCATTGCCGTTCCCACCGGCCGTACCGCATTCGGCATACCGATACGTCACGTTCGAGGAGATGCCGAGCCAGCGCCGCTCCAGTCGCCCATCGTCACGGCGAAATTGCTCGGCGAGCACTCTCTTCACATCGCGCCCGGTGAGCGTCTCATGCGCGGCCTTGAACTGCAAGGCCATGAGACTATCCACCTCGCGCACGGTGACTTTGCCATCGCCATTCATATCAAGCCGTGGAGTCCGCAGACTGCCATCATTCGAAAATCCGATTACCGGCAAGCGATTTCCGGCATACACATGCTTCATGATTGACTCGCGGTTCGCGTCCGCCACCAGCACACCGACCGTATTCCCGTGCTTATCCGAACCTTGTTTGTCGAAATTCACACCGGAGGCCAAAGTGCCAATCACCGCGCTGCCGGCATGATTCGAATATGTTGCCGCCGCCTGGTAAATATGCTGCGCGCGCGATACCTCATCGTTCTCCTCAGCACCGGCAGACATCCAAGCGGCTTGCGCCGGATGCGCATTAAGCCCTTCCACGCCCAGCACGCCGTCAACCGCCGTATGGCTGGTGCCATTGCCGAGGTCAACGTCGGCCACTCGCACCGTGGCGCGACGCCCGGCACCGGTGATGATCAAATCCTGCACGGCCATGTTCCGCCCAAAGCTGCCCGCCTCGTAAATAGGCGCGCCACCAGCGGTCGTACCACGCTTGATCGCATGACTGTGGCCGGTGTATACCACATCAACATCTCGCCCAATATCGGCGGCGGCTGAGGCATCGGCGTGCAGCAAGGCCACCACCGCATCCACCTTTCCGGAGCGCTTGAGTTCACGGGCCACGCGATTGATTGCGTCCACCGCCCGCTCGTCAAGATCGGCATCACGCGTAATCTGCGGAGTGGCTACCGAGCCGAGCGCATCAGTAAGGGCACCCACGAAACCGATCCGCTTGCCGTTCACCGTTCGAATCGTAGAGTCACGTACATGGCTCAGCAGCCCGTCAGACGACTTATTGGCGGCAGACGTGTTGGCGCACAGCCAGTCGATGCCGTTGCTGGGATCAGCGATACGATTGTTGAAATCAGACACACCGCGGTCGAACTCATGGTTGCCTACCGCCGAAATCGTCAATCCCCACGCTTTGGCCATGTCCAGCGTGGGTTGGTCCTTCTCCACCGCCGACTCATACGGGGAGCCTCCCACCAAATCGCCGGTCGATACCGAAATCATATTGCCGGGATTATGGCTGTCGGCCACGGTGAAGGCGGTGGCGTTGTCCGTACCACGTTCGATATGCCCGTGAAAATCAGTGATGTCGGCGATGGTCACCGTACGGGTGCCGGAAGATGGATTATCGCCGGAAAAAGGAACGGCTCCCGTGGTTCCCGCACAAGCATAAGGAACCACCAGAGCCGTAAGGATAAGCGCTACTGCACCAAAAGCGATCCCCGATCGCTTGCCGGCCCACCGCCGGTTCTTCATATTCCTGCTCACACCAGTCACGCTAGGATCGTCGATTGAACGGCCATGCCTAGGAAGGCGACTCTCAGGTGAATTCTTAGCGGCGTCTTGGGATGGGAAAGGCCTGACCCCGTACTATCAGGGTCAGGCCTTTGCAACCCGAGTCACTACGAATGCGTCGGCAAGGGGAGATTACTCGCCAAATTCCTCGGCGCAGATCTCAGCTACCGCATCCACGCACGCCTCGGCAATCAGACGGCCGCACGCTGTTTACCCGCGAGGAGACCATCGACACCGGACTCGCCCTGCTGCAATAATCCGACACAAACAGTAGCTCCCCTTGACAGGGGAGCTCCGCAACTACTTATATGCGCTACTCCTGCGCAGCGTCGCCAGAATCGTCAGCGTGCACGGGTGCGGCTTCGGACGAAGTTTCGGCATCGTTGGCAGCACCGGCTTCGGCGGGCTTATCGGCGACGGCCGGCTCCTCGAACTTCTCACCCTTGAAGGTGAATTCGCCAAGGATACCCTCGCCTTCCGCATCCACCATCACGCGCTGACCGTCCGCGAGATCGCCCATCAGAATCTTCTCGGAGATGGCGTCCTCGATGTCACGCTGAATCACGCGGCGCAGCGGACGGGCACCTAGCAGCGGGTCGAAGCCCTTCTGCGCGAGCAGGTCCTTGGCGGCGTCGGTGAGTTCGAGCGACATATGACGGTCGAACAGGCGATCGTTGAGCTGCTTGACGTCCAGATCCACGATCTGGCGCACCTGCGGCTCGGTGAGCTGCTTGAAGACGATGATGTCGTCCAGACGGTTCAGGAACTCCGGGCGGAACTGCTGCTTCAATTCTGAGCTGACCTGGTCCTTCATGCGCTGGTAGCTGGACTCGTTGTTGGCACCCAGGTTGAAGCCCGTGTTGGCGGCCTTGGCGATGTCTCGCGTACCGAGGTTGGTGGTCAGGATGATGATGGTGTTCTTGAAGTCCACCTTGCGGCCCTGACCGTCGGTCAGGTGGCCGTCATCGAGCACCTGCAGCAGCGTGTTGAAGATGTCCGGATGAGCCTTTTCGATCTCGTCGAACAGCACCACGGAGAACGGCTTGCGGCGCACCTTTTCGGTGAGCTCGCCGCCCTCCTCGTAGCCGACGTATCCCGGAGGCGCGCCGAAGAGCCGCGAAGCCGCGTACTTCTCGGAGAACTCGGACATATCCACGCGAATCAGCGCGTCCTCATCGTCGAACAGGAATTCGGCGAGCGTCTTGGCCAGCTCGGTCTTGCCCACACCGGTGGGGCCGGCGAAGATGAACGAGCCGGACGGGCGCTTCGGGTCCTTCAATCCCACGCGGGTGCGTCGGATGGACCGTGACAAAGCGGAAACCGCTTCATCCTGACCGATGATGCGCTTGTGCAGCTCCGTCTCCATGCTGAGCAGTTTCTTGGACTCGGCCTGGGTCAGCTTGAACACCGGGATACCGGTGGTGGAGCTGATGACCTCGGCGATCACGTCCTCGTCCACGACCATCTTGACGTCGGACTCGCCTTCGCGCCAGGAGTCTTCCTTCTGCTTGCGATCGGCTTCCAGCTTCTCCTGCTTGTCGCGCAGTTCGGCGGCCTTCTCGAAGTCCTGGCCCTTGATGGCCTCGTCCTTGTCGGCGGCGATCTTGGCGATCTTCTCGTCGAGTTCCTTGAGCTCAGGCGGGGCGGTCAGGCGCTTGATGCGCAGGCGTGCACCGGCCTCATCGATCAGGTCGATGGCCTTGTCAGGCAGGTTACGGTCCTGGATGTACCGGCTGGACAGCTCTGCGGCGGACTGCAGCGCGCCATCGGTGATGGTCACGTGGTGGTGGTTCTCGTAACGGGAACGCAGGCCCTTCAGGATCTCGATGGTCTCGGCGATGGTCGGCTCGTGCACCTGAATCGGCTGGAATCGACGTTCCAGAGCCGCGTCCTTCTCGATGTACTTGCGGTACTCGTCGGTGGTAGTGGCACCGATGGTCTGGAGCTCGCCACGAGCCAGCATCGGCTTCAACATGTCGGAGGCACCCAGCGCGCCGTCGGCCGAGCCGGCGCCCACGATGGTGTGAATCTCGTCGATGAACAGCACGATGTCGCCACGGGTCTTGATCTCCTTCAGCACCTTCTTCAGGCGCTCCTCGAAATCACCACGGTAGCGGGAGCCGGCCACCATGGAACCGAGGTCCAGCGAGTAGACCTGCTTGCCCTTCAGGGTTTCCGGCACGTCGCCGGCTTGGATTTTCTGGGCCAAGCCTTCGACCACGGCGGTCTTGCCCACTCCCGGTTCGCCGATCAGCACCGGATTGTTCTTGGTGCGTCGGGAAAGCACGACCATGACGCGTTCGATCTCGTTGGTGCGGCCGATGACCGGGTCCAGCTTGCCTTCGGCGGCTTCGGCCGTCAGGTTGCGTCCGAACTGGTCGAGGATGGCGGAACCGGATTTGTTCTGCTTGTCCGCCACGCCGCCGGCGTTGGCCAGTTCGCCCTTGCCGTCGCCAGTGCCGGAGTTGCCGCGGATCATATCGATGGTCGCGCTGCGCAATTCGCCCAGATCGACGTCCATCTTGATGAGCACTTGGGTGCCCACGCCCTCACCTTCGCGGATCAATCCGAGCAGGATGTGCTCGGTGCCGATGTAGCTGTGGCCCAGCTGCAGGGCTTCACGCAGCGAAAACTCCAGCACCTGCTTGGCGTGCGGGGTAAAGGGGATGTGCCCGTTCGGCGCCGCGTTGCCCTTGCCGATCATCTCTTCGACCTGCTTGCGGGTGGCATCCAGCTCCACGCCCTTCGAGGCGAGCGCCTTGGCGGCCACGCCCTCACCTTCGCGGATCAGGCCGAGCAGCAGGTGTTCGGTGCCAATGTAGTTGTGCTGAAGGGCCCTCGCCTCTTCCTGCGCCAACACGATCACGCGCCGTGCACGGTCGGTAAACCGTTCGAACATGCTTGTCCTTCCTCAATTGACATTCTGTCTTACTCTACCGATTCACGATGACGTTTATTCATCGGATTCCATGAATTGCGCCGTAAGAGGATAAGAAAACGATATGCTGGTTCTAGATTCACCCGTAGTCGATTACAAGGAGGCTCGAAATGAGTGAAGCGACAACCAAGCCCGACATCGTTGTCGGCGTGGATGGTTCCGATGAATCCTTTGCCGCGCTGAAGTGGGCGCTTGAGGAGGCTTCGTTAACCGGTCAGAGCGTCAACGCCGTGTTTGGCTGGACGCATTCCTGGGATATGGGGTCCGAACCGGACAGCGACGAGGCCTGGGCCAAGGTCCGCCACGATATTGCCAACGAGCTGCGTGTGTGGGTCGACAAGGCCGCTGCAGGCATCGACTTCGATCCGGCGAATCTGAAGCTCACCTCGGTGAAGGCCTCCGGCACTTCGGCCCTGCTGCAGATCGGCCATGATGCGCAGCAGATCGTGGTCGGCCGCCGCTCGCTGAGCCGTGTGGCCCGCTGGTTCATGGGGTCCCTGTCCGCTTCGCTGGCCGAAGCCGCCGAAGTGCCGGTGACCGTGGTGCGCATCGCCGGCAGCGAGGATGAGACCGTGACCGATGCCATCGCCAATGCCCTGACGCCAGGAGACCAGCCGGTCCACTACACGCAGCCACAGCCCGTGGTCGAGGTGTCTCGTCGCCCGGTGGTGGTTGGTGTGGATGGTTCCGAGACTTCCCGCCGCGCGTTCGACTTCGCGCTGGAAGAGGCACGACTGCACGACACGCCGCTGCATGTGATGTTCTGCTGGCAGCTCAAGGATTTGGGCGTTATTCCGGGCTATGAGAACGCCGTGGCACCGGTGAAGGTCGGTCAGCGCCGCGCCGAGGAGATTCTCGCCGGGCTGATGGCCAAGGCCCGGATTCCCGATGGCGTCAAGGTCAGCGCGAATGCCTTCCATATTCCCGCGTCCAAGGGGCTGATCGCGGCATCGCGGTACGCCAGCCATCTGGTGGTCGGCTCGCGTGGCCTGTCCGGGCTGGACGCGCACTTCCTGGGATCGGTGTCCCACCAGATCATGAACTTCGCCGAATGCACGGTGACCGTGGTGCACTGATTCACCGAAATCGGCATGGAGTGCTAACGCACGCCTCGGTGATGGGGTTGCAGGGAGGAATTCTTTATTCCTGCAACCCCATCACCATCTACTTTTTAGGAAACATCTTCGCTGAGACCTATAAGTTGATCCGAAAGTACATTCTGCTGTTGGGGAGCAGGATTGACGTTTATTTTTATTCCTCGTCCGCCCTGTTCTGGCGCAGCTGCTCAATGAGATCGATGACGGTTTCGAGTTCAGGAGTCACATCGTCTGAAGGACGAACGTTATCCTCTTCGTCGTCCATCTCATCATCCTCATCATCATCGGCAACGGTGTTGTTGAGGATGTCCTCTTCGGTGGCCTCGTCGTCAGCATCAGACTTGGACTCGTCGCTGGAATCAGCTGCATCAACATCCACAACGGAATCGGATGCGTTCTGTGCAACGGACTCATCACCGGCAGACTGGGATTGCGAGGTCCCGTCGCCTGCCGCCTCCTCAGCGGGCTCAGTATCGACGGCGTTCCCGTCAACAGTCTTCTGTGCTTCGATATCATCACCGGCAGGCTCGCCTGTCTTGTCGGTTTCGCCTTCGGCCTCGTCCTGGGCAGCCGGCTCCTGCTTGCGCGGACGGTCGGCCACCACGTCGATATGCAGATCGTCGAAAGCAGGCTTGGACTGCACCCACAGCTGGCTTGGCTCGGGAGGTTCGATTTCGGAATGCTCACCGCAGCCGTGGTCCAAGGAAACCACGCGGCCGTCATCCGGACTCCACTTATTGGCGCACACGCCGAACATACGGTCGAGTTCGCCCGCGAGCGGCACGAAGAAACCACAGGTGGAGCACAGGTTGCCTTCGGCGGTTTTGGTGCTCAACGCTTTGGGGCCTCGCGGACCTTCATACCAGCGCTTGGCAGCCTGCGCACGCCCCAACGAGGTCAGCACGTGACGGCGGGTCAGTCGGAAGGCCTCGACGGCATCGTTGACATCCTGCAGCGAGGATTCCTCGACTTCGCCTTCCTCGATGCGCTCGTCATCCGGATCGGTGCCGATCGAATCGGTGGGAGCCAGATCCGTGGGCTCAAGGCGATCCTTCCAAGGAATCCACTTGGGCGGCATCAACGCGCCCTCAGTGGGGATCAAGGAGGATTCGCTGACGGTCCAGGAGTCGATCTCCTCGTCGTGATACAGCGTCACCGACCATTGCCATCCTTCGTAGCCACGGATATTCGCGGCGAAGCGGAAGTCAGTGACATGATCCTCAAGATCATATGAGGTAACGAAATCCCCCACCTGATCGCTCTCGTCGGCCACTTCGAGCAGCACGGCGCGCGCGATGGCGTGAGGGTCCGGTGTCACGATGGTTTCGGTGGTATCAGTCATAGATCAGATCAGTCCTGTACATCGAATTGATCCGCCACCGCACGCAGCAACGTGGCCAGCTTTTTGCTGTCGGCAGCAGATGGGTAACGGTGACGGCGCAACGTATTGCCAGCCGCATCAAGCATCTTGATGAGGTCCTCGCAGATGGCGGCCATGTCATCCGCCTTCGGGCGGGTGGCCTTGACCAAGCTGGGAGCGGAGGCGATCAGGCGAACATCCATGGCCTGCGGCCCACGACGGCCGTCCACCACGGAATACTCCACCTTGGCCCCCTTGCGCAACGTGGTGGCGCCAGTGGGTAGGGCCTGAGCCGGCAGGAACACGTCCTTGCCTTCCTCACTGGTGATGAAGCCATAACCCTTGGCTGCGTCAAACCAACGAACTCGACCGGTGGGCATTGCGAACCTTCCTTAATCCTCAATGGAAATAATAAACCGAAGGTACAGTTTACCTCACAGGGCTTGACCTCACGCTTTGGGCTGAGTCGCCTGAGTCTTACGCTCAGAGCTGAACCAAGAAGTCTTCTGTTTGGCGTCCTTGGTTTTGCCGGTGGACTGCTTGGGCTCAGGAGCGGCGATCTGCTCAATCGGCAGCACCACGGTGAAGGTCAGGCCTCCCCCATCGGTGCCGGTGGCGCAGATAAAGCCGTGATGTGCTTTGACCACGGATTGCGCGATGGCCATGCCCAAACCGGTACCGCCCTTTTCTCGGGCACGGGACGGGTCCGCGGTGTAGAAGCGTTCGAAAATCTTCGAGCGTGATTCAGGCGGCACGCCGGGGCCATGGTCCACGAAACGCAATACGGCATATCGATAGCCGGTCTGCATCGAGGCACCTACTTCGGCGGCGTCGATGAACCGCCGCATTGACGCGTCGCTGGCGGGCATGCGAGCGAGCTGTCTTGGATCGATGGCGGCCGGCATCACACCGAGCGCGGCCTCGGCAGGCGAATCGGCAGGCGTGTAGCGGTGGATATTGCCCACGATGTTGGTCACCACCTGGCGCAGTCGAGAGGCGTCGCCGGGCAGTACAACCTCGGGCCAATCGCCTTCGGCAAGGTTGAATTCGGCGGGATGGTTCAAATCGCGCGCCGGTTCGAGGGAAATCTGCATGCGGCGAACGGCACGGTCCGGGTCGAGCGCATGCAAGTCATCGACGGCGTCGGTGACCAGCGACGAGAGTTTCACCGTGCCGGTCACATCGATGCCGCGCCCCTCATCGAGACGGGCCAAAGACAGCAGATCCTCAACAAGAACCGTCATGCGCTGGCTGGACCGTTCGATATGTTCGATGGACTCGTCCGCACGCTCCAAGGCACCAGGCATATCGCGCTGCATCTTATACAGCTCCGCATAGCCATGGATGGCGGCCAACGGGGTGCGCAGCTCATGGCTGGCGTCGGAGACGAACCGTTTCATCTTGTCGGTGGTCTCCTCCTGCTCATGGAAACTGGATTCTATTCGGGCGAGCATGGAGTTCAGCGAGGCGGCCAGGGAGCCGACCTCGGTGTTTTCCGGCGCGGAAGGAATACGCTGGCTCAGGTCGCCGGCGGCAATCTTTGCAGCGGTTTTCTCGATGCGCTTCAGCGGCGTCATCGTGTGCTGGATGATCAGCGTGGACAGGGAGCCGCCGAGCAGCACCACGGCGATGCCGACCACAATGCAGTATCGGGTGAGTGTGTTGACGGTGTCGATCTGGTCGGCCAGTGACAAGCCGATGTACACCACGGCCCGGTCCTTGCCGTTTTGCTGGAAGGTCACCGGCAGAATACGCCATGGCGCCCTCGCCGTGACGATGGCGGCATGGTTGGCATTGACAGTGGGGTTGGCCAGTACCTTGGTGATGGTGTCAGAGGAATTGGAGTTTCCGTTGGCCGGATCGTTCTGGCTGTCCGCACTGTCGGACTGCACCGTGATGATCTGCTTGGCCACTGCCTGCGTAGTGAATGCCTGGCCGAGCGTGATGCCACTGGTATCACCATAGGTAGGAAGAATCGGCACCGATACGATACCGTCCTGCATCTGCGGCATCAGCGGGGTCACGACCAGAGGATTGCCCTCTTTGTCTTTGGTGCCGTCGGTATATTGAATCTGCAGAAAGTACGAGTTCGGCCCCGATGAGTCATTTTTTGACAGCAGATCGATATTGTTGACCACCAGCTGGCTTTGCGAGCTTAACTGGGTGTCGGTTTTCTGCAGCATGTAGTTGTTCACCAACGCGCGGATGGAGAAGGAAATCACCGACACGCCGATGAGCAGCACGGCGATGGTGCAGGCCACCAGCTTGCTGCTCAACGAGATACGGTCGATATGCCGCATCAGCATGTTTTTCTTACGTTCGTTCCGCTCTTGGAAATGGGCGGCGAACGGCGGCATTGCAGGCATGGGATTCGTGTTCGGGGCGGCGTTCGGCGTGCTGCTCGGCGGTACGCCGCCTGACTGCTTATCGGGGATACTCATGAGATTACGATGCGTTATGGATGGGGCGACTAGTTCTTCGGTTCGCGAATCATATATCCGATGCCGCGCTTGGTTTCAATCAGCGGGGTAACCTTGCGCTTGCCGCCTTCGCCGTCGTCGACCTCGATGCCGTCGACTTTCTTGCGCAGGTAGGAGATGTACGATTCGACGATGGCTGCGTCGCCGCCCCAGTCGTATTGCCAGACATGGTCGAGAATCTGTGCCTTGGACAGTACTCGGCCCTCGTTGTCCATCAGGTAGCGCAGCAGCTTGTATTCGGTAGGGCTCAGGTCAACCGGCTGCCCTGCACGGGTCACGTCGTGGGAGTCCTCGTTGATTTCCAAGTCGGCGACGCGAATAATCGGGTCATCTTCCACCTGTTCGCGGGTACGGCGCAGAATGGCGCGGATGCGAGCCACGACTTCCTCGAGGCTGAACGGCTTGGTGACGTAATCGTCGCCGCCGACGGTCAGGCCCATGATCTTGTCTTGGGTGTCGTCACGAGCGGTGAGGAACAGCACAGGGGCGGTAATGCCTTCCTGGCGGATACGGCGGGTGACGGTGAATCCATCGATGTCAGGCAGCATGACGTCCAACACGATGAGATCAGGCTGCACTTTTTCGATAACCTCAATGGCTTCGGAACCGGAAGCGGCGGTGTTTACCTCGAATCCGGCGAAGTGCAGGGAAGCGACCAGCAGTTCTCGGATGGACGGCTCGTCGTCGACAACAACAATCGATGCTTCAATAGGCTTACTCATGCCTTCTAGAGTGTCGTGCTCTTCTGGGCGTTTCCTGAATGTCATCTTGGAGTTCGGCCTTGGAATCCTTCTTGATCTCCTTGCGCCGACGAATCACCACCATGACCACGATGATGATGACCAGCGCCACCAACACCACACCCATGATGATTATGCCTACGGTCACCGTGGACGATGAGGTGGAGGCTTTTTTGGATTTCACGATTTGATCCATCATTGCCGTTGCCGCGCCAGACCAGCTCGGTGGGTTTTCCATTAATGGCTGCTGTGCGGCTTCGGATAGCTTATCGACGGTTTTGTTATCGAGAAGCCACTTATCGGAGTTCTTGGACACGACGACCACCAGGTTGCCGTCATTCGAGGCCACGGCAAGCATCACTGTGTTCGGCTTGGGATTCATGGACTCCATCACGGTTGCCGCCCAGTCTTCCGGTTTCTGTTGACTATTGAAACTGGAAAGATACAGCAGATGCACGTGTACACCGGTTTCCTTCTCGGTTTTGGCGATGGCATCCGTGACTTTGGCCGCATGGGAGCCCAGGAGATTTTCCGTATCCGTGATGTTCTCGGTGATGGTCACGCCGCTGTCGGTGCTGCTGCTGGAGCTGTCAGAGCTGTCGCCCGAGTTATCCCCATAGGCATTTGCGGTTATCCACATTGCGTTCATCGCTACTGCAGCAAGGGCGCAAATGGCGCAAACAAGCCATTTTCGGACCATATTCCCGAAGGCCGAACAGGACGGCTCCGAAGCTAGGACCACAATAGTTGTTTTTCCGTCTGCCCGATTCGTTGTTGACATATCCTCCACCTTAGCGGCCGGTATTGGCAAGCGGCCGCCATACATACCATTAACCCTCTAGAAAAGGAGCAACGATGCCCCAATATCAGGTAGATTCCGAGCGAATCCAATCATCCTCGGCCGCAGTGGCCACTTCGATCTCGCAAATCAGGCAGGCCGTGGGCGGCATGTACACCAATCTCAATGCCTTGCAGGACGCATGGCGAGGTTCGGCGGCCACCCAGTTCACCGCGGTAGCCGAACAGTGGCGTGCGGCCCAACAGCAGATGGAGGCCTCACTCGAGTCCATCCAACGCTCGCTGACGCAAGCCTCCACCGTGTACGCTGACGCCGAAATCCAAGCTTCGCGCCTGTTTGCCAGCTAGTTTCTTGGCTCTCCCCCGGAGGTGAGCTGGATCGTGAAGCGAGACTGAGGGGAGTATCCCTACACCGTAGCTCCCCACTCAGTCGCACTGCGTTCGACAGCTCCCCTCAAAGAGGGGAACCAGAATACAAAAAAAAGGGACTCCCGAAGGAGTCCCCTTTCAGCTCAATCAGCTAGCGATCGTTTGCGGATCAGTAGCCCATGTCGGCACCGGCGGCCGGGGCAGCAGGCTTCGGCTCCGGCTTGTTGGCAACGACGGCCTCGGTGGTCAGGAACAGACCAGCGATGGAGGCGGCGTTCTGCAGAGCGGAGCGGGTCACCTTGACCGGGTCGGTCACACCGGCGGCCAGCAGGTCTTCGTAGGTGTCGGTGGCGGCGTTGAAGCCTTCGCCATCAGGCAGGGAGCGGACGGTGTTGATGACCACGTCACCGGACACGCCGGCGTTCTCGGCGATCTGCTTGATCGGGGCCTCGATGGCGCGGAACACGATGGCGGCACCG
>OAVE01000536.1_pt1 | contig 13130 bp, 10 predicted proteins | sample 1476361 | NCBI WGS metagenome assembly OAVE01 (sample SAMEA2580078, study PRJEB22360) | human gut metagenome | biome: human gut; feature: human-associated habitat; material: faeces | place: Denmark | collected 2008/2010
GGGGTCATCACTGATATTGACGGTAACTTCTCCTTAGAAAAAGTTCCGGTACAATCACAACTGCAAGTATCTTATATCGGATATGAGACTAAGGAACTGGCCGTAGTTTCCGGAAAGACAAATGTCAAAATCATAATGGCAGAAAACACTAAATTATTAAATGAAGTCGTAGTGACTGGCTTTGGCCTTGCTCAAAAGAAGGCTACCCTGACAGGAGCTATTGCCTCCGTAGGAGCTGATGATATAAGCAGATCTTCAGCGGTAAACACTTCCGGAGCACTGGTCGGAAAGGTAGCCGGATTGAACTACAGATCTGCAGACAGTCGCCCGGGAAATGCCACTACCCTGCAAATCCGTAATATGGGAACACCTTTATTTGTGATTGACGGCGTGCAGTCCGATGAAGGTCAGTTCAACAACATTGATTTTAATGACATCGAATCCATTTCTATTTTGAAAGATGCCTCTGCTTCCATTTATGGTGTACGGGCTGCAAACGGGGTCATTGTTGTAACAACCAAGAAAGGAAAGAAAAACACCAAGAGCACTGTGACGTTAAATACTTATTATGGCTGGCAACATGTATCACGCTTACCGGAACCGGCAGACGCCGTAACGTATGTAGAGAATTACATACAGTCTGAAACAATTCAGGGAAAAACGTCCCGTTTATATAGTAAAGAAGATCTGGAGAAATGGCGTCAAGGTACAGAAAAAGGCTATGTGTCATTTAACTGGTATGATTACATCTGGGTGACTTCTCCGCAATATTATGTCAATGCCAATGTTTCCGGAGGTTCGGACAAGATCAATTATTATTTCAGTGTCGGACACATGAATCAGGAATCTGCCATTCGCAATTATGGCGGTATGAAACGATACAACGTACAAATGAATGTCGAAGCACAGGTCACTGATAAATTCAAAATCGGCATGAACATGAACGGACGTATCAAACAGCTGAAAAATCCGGGTGTACCGGGAACTGACGACTATTCAAACCCGACAGCAGCTACCTACCGCAATCTACCGACTGTCCGTCCGTTTGCCAATGACAATCCTAACTATCCGGCATCAGTAGGCTCTGACAATGGCTTAAACTTCGGATTATTGAATTTTGAGAAAAGCGGAACCTTTGAAGACACTTGGCGAATGGCCCAATTAAACCTGAACGCAGAGTATGAAATTATCAAAGGACTTAAAGCCAAAGCTTTGTTCGGATATTATTTTGCAAGCGAATTACTTAACAATCAAGAATATACCTATCGTGTCTATAGATATGACGAAGCAACGGACGAATATGTAGATGTAGGTGGGCGTGCCAGTGCCTGGAGGGAAAGGACGAATGCTTATGTGGAAGAGTTGACTTCAAACATTCAACTGGCTTATGAAAAAGCATTCGGAGCACATTCCATCAATGCGGTAATTGGTTTCGAAGCAATAAAAAGAGACACTCCAAAGTCTTGGCTCCATGCCATCCCGGCTTCCAACTCATTGCATCTGATCTATTATGATACGATTGACAAATACGAAGATACTGGCAACAATACGGAAGCACGTTTAGGCTGGCTGGGACGTTTCAACTACAACTACGCCAACAAATATCTGATAGACTTCTCTGCACGCTATGACGGTTCATGGAAATTCCCGCCCAATCATCGCTGGGGGTTCTTCCCTTCCGCCTCATTAGGCTGGAGAATATCAGAAGAAAACTTCTGGAAGGAATCAAAAATAGCTTCTATTTTCAGCGATTTAAAGATACGGGGATCTTATGGATTGGTAGGAGATGACAACGTTGACGGCTACAGTGCTTTCGACTACATGACAGGTTACGATTACAAACAGGGAGGAGGAGTAATCGACGGTTCCTATATCATTGGTACTACCCCGCGAAACCTGCCTGTTACCACGCTCTCATGGGCAAAGGCTAAAATTCTGGACATTGGTCTCGACGTTGCTTTCCTGAATAACCGTTTATCAGGAAGCGTAGATTTCTTCAGACGTATCAAAACCGGTATTCCGGCTTCCCGTGACGACGTATTACTTCCGGAAGAAGTGGGCTTTGAGCGTCCCAAGGAAAATCTCAATTCCAATGTTCATACCGGATATAATTTGCTTGCACGTTGGAGTGATAAGGTCAATGACTTTCACTATTCTATCAGTGCCAATTTCACCTATTCCCGTTTCTACAACTGGGAGCAGTATAATCCTAAGTTCAGTAATTCATGGGATGAATATCGTAATTCTACATGGCACCGTTTCGGGAATGTCAACTGGGCATACGAGGCAGATGGCCAGTTCCAAAGTTGGGAAGAGATTGCGTCGTGGCCGATTGACAATGACCAGAAAGGAAATACGACATTACGCCCGGGTGATATCAAGTACGTCGACCAAAATGGGGATGGCATAATCAACGATATGGACAAACGCCCCATCGGATACAAAGAAGACTCCACACCCGTTCTGAACTTCGGTTTTAACCTTGCATTCGCATGGAAAGGCTTCGATTTAGCATTGGATTTCTCCGGTGCGGGAATGTCTACCTGGAATCCGTCATTAATCCAAAAGATTCCATTTAACAATAATGGAAACAACCCGGCTTACTACATGGAAGATACATGGAGACTATCTGATATCTTTGATGCAAACAGTGAAATGATTCCTGGCAAATACCCGACATTATTAATCGGAAACAATGCCAATAACCATAGTAATTATTGGGATAGCTCTTTCTGGAAGTACAATGTCCGTTATTTAAAACTGCGTAATCTGGAATTTGGTTACACCTTCCCCAAAGAGTGGCTGCAAAAATGCAGAATTAACAGTCTAAGGTTATATCTTGCCGGACAGAACCTGTTTACACTCACCAATGTACCTATCGATCCGGAAGTTTCAGCCGGTAACGGAACAGCTTACCCGAGTATGCGAATTATCAATCTGGGTTTAACACTTAAATTCTAAAAGCAATGAAATATATAAAAGGATACCTGTTATTGGGTTTAACTTTGATATTAGGATCTTGTTCTGATTTTTTAGATCGTGATCCCGATCAGATATTGACAAATGACCAGATCTTCAGCGATGCTAAAATGATAAACTCCGTATTGGCCGGTTTTTATGGAGATACAGAGAATTGGGGACAAAGTTTTGCCACTCCCGCCAGCTTTACTAAAGTGGACGACGGTTGCGTGACTGATGGTGCCCGTGATAACATGCAGGAATACAGTGACAATCAATGGCGAGTTTATCCATATAAATATATTCGTAATTTAAATCAGTTCCTGGCGGGATTAAGAGCTACAACCGTACTTGAATCTACAGAGAAATTGCGATATGAAGGCGAAATTCGCTTCTTACGCGCCTGGGCATATTTTAGTATGTGCAGAGGTTTAGGCGGTGTACCTATTGTGAATGATAACGTATACGAATATGAGGCAGGGATGGATGTTTCAGGTTTGGCTGTTCCCCGTTCCAAAGAATCAGAAGTCTACGATTATATCATCAATGAATGTGCCACTATCGCAGATTACCTGCCTACAAAGCCCACCACCAATGCCGCCCGTGCCACACGTTGGGCTGCCCTGATGTTAAAGGCACGTGCTGCCGTTTATGCAGGATCATTGGCCAACTACAATAACAAGATGGTTGCTCCTATACGCACAGAAGGAAATGAAGTCGGTATTCCGGCGGAAATGGCTACCCCATATTACGAAACAGCATTGGAAGCAGCCAAAGAAGTGATAACTCAAGCTTCTGCCTATTATAACCTGGACATAACGGTTCGTAATGATCTGGGACAGAATTTTTATAATGCAGTCTGTGTCAAAGAGAATAATCATGAAGTGATCTGGGCCAAAGATTATGCATATCCAGGAGCCACCCATGGATTCACACAAAAGAATATTCCCGCTTCTCTAGCAGAAGATCAGGAACGTTGTTATTCCGGCGCAGTATTAAATCTGGTAGAAGCATTTGAATACAAAGACAACCGCGACGGCACAATCAAAGTTAAGGATGAATCCGGAAATTACATCATGTACAGTCGGCCGGAAGATGCCTTTGCCAATAAAGATGCCCGGTTGTGGGGAACCGTACTTTATCCGGGAGCCAAATTCAGAGGTAGTGAAGTAGTGTTGCAAGCCGGTCAGAAAGTGCCCGACGGAAACGGAAATTGGAAAGAAATCATAGGTAAAGCCGATTCTTACGATGACAATAACCGCCTGATAACTTCTATCAACGGACCAATGGAATCAAATGAAATCCGTATAAACAAAACAGGTTTCTTCTTCCGCAAATTCCTGGACGAAACCATCGGTGCTTCTACCAATTCGAAGATGAGTACCATGTGGTATCCTCGTTTCCGTATTTCAGAAGCATATATGATAGCTTGTGAGGCTGCTTATGAGCTCAATAAAACCGGAGAAGATGATCCGTTGAACTACATCAATCCTGTTCGTGCACGCGCCGGCATCAGCGAACTGGAATCAATCACATTTGAAGATATTGTCCGCGAATATCGGGTGGAATTTGCATTGGAAGATCATCGTTACTGGGATCTGAAACGTTGGCGCCTGGCTCACGAAATCTGGGATGGTAATTCGGAAAATCCGGATGCGCAGCTCTACGAACTATTCCCTTATCAGGTTAATGATCCGGGCAGCGCCAATGACAAGATGTGGGTATTCGACAAAAAGAAAGCCTACATGGTTCCTTACCCCCGCTATTTCCAGATGAAGAACTATTATAACTTCTTCGATAACAGCTGGCTCAACAAGAACCCGTTATTAGTGAAAAATCCGTATCAGTAAAACATAAAACTGTAAAACAATGAAAAAAATAGGAACTATATTTTCTTTGCTTTCACTTTCCCTGCTTGCCGTAAGTTGCGGTTTAGACAATTACGACGAACCCGAATCATTTCTGGAAGGGAAAATCACGTATGAGGGAAAACAACTCGGTTTGAAAGGTACAAACGGAGGTATTCAACTACAATTGTATCAGGATGGTTATGCCAACCATGATCCTATCACCGTGTATGCCACACAGGACGGAACTTTCTCTGCAGTACTTTTCGATGGTCCGTACAAACTGGTAACTAAAGACAAAAACGGTCCCTGGGTGAATAACCGCGATACCATATATGTGGAAGTAAAAGGAAAAACACAATGTGAAGTAAAAGTCACCCCTTATTTTACAATATCAGACGAAAATATCACATTAGATAACAACATCGTATCCGGCACGTGCAATATACAGCAAATAGTACAGGATGCCAAGATAAGCCAGGCAATGCTACTCGTCAGCAAAACAACTTTTGTTGACGAGAACACGAATATAGCCCGGCAAAATTTATCCAATATAAATCCCGGAGTAACAAATATTTCGCTGGATATTACGAGTAACCAGAATGTACAGTCAGCCAAAGCCCTATTCGCCCGCATCGGTGTAAAAGCGAACGGAGCGGACCAAGCTGTCTATTCAGAAATTTTCAGACTGAAATAATTCATCTAAGAAATAATTTGTCAGTATATTTATTAAATAAATATACTGACAAAAAAAATAAAACAAAATTATATGACAAACAAAAACATGTTATTAATGGGAACTGCATCCTTACTGTCCCTACATGCAGCAGCCCAGAATGACCCAAAGCCCAACATTGTTTTAATCATGGTGGACGATATGGGATATTCCGATCTAGGGTGCTACGGAGGAGAAATTCCTACGCCCAATCTAGATAATCTGGCAAAAAAAGGAGTACGCTTTACCCATTTCTGCAACACAGGACGCTCCTGCCCTTCCCGTGCCAGTCTACTGACCGGACTTTATCCCCAACAGGCAGGTATCGGAATGATGTCCGAAGATCCTCATTCTGCCGAAGATCATGGAGTGCACGGATACATGGGATACTTGAACCGTAATTCGGTCACCATAGCAGAAGTGCTGAAAGAAGCCGGTTATCACACCTATATGTCGGGGAAATGGCATGTAGGCATGCACGGACAGGAAAAATGGCCGTTGCAACGTGGCTTTGATCATTTTTATGGTATCTTGTCAGGAGCTTGCAGTTATCTGCAACCTCATGGAGATCGCAATCTGACTTTAGACAATCAACAGTTGCCTCCACCGGAACAACCTTATTACACTACTGACGCATTTACTGATTATGCGATTAAATTTGTCGACGAACGCCCCAAAGATGACAATCCGTTCTTCCTTTACCTGGCATACAACGCTCCCCATTGGCCGTTACATGCTAAACAGGAGGATATAGACAAGTTTGTAGGCAAGTACCGGAAAGGTTGGCAGAAAGTACGTGAAGCCCGTTTGAAACGTATGATTAAAATGGGATTGGTGGACAAAAATTGGGATCTTGCTCAATGGGAGGGTCGCCAATGGTCCGAACTGACCGAAGATGAACAAATAGAACTGGATAGAAGAATGTCAGTATATGCGGCACAAGTTCATTGTATGGATTATAATGTGGGACGGTTAATAAAGTATCTGGAAGAAAAAGGGGAACTGAATAACACCTTACTTATTTTCTTGTCGGATAATGGTGCATGTGCCGAGCCTCATCGTGAGAAAGGTTTCGGAACCATCGATATGATTAATAATCCGGATGAATGGGTCAACCCGTCTTATGGTCTGCCATGGGCACAGGTTAGCAATACTCCATACCGTAAGTATAAAGTAAGAGCGTATGAAGGCGGGACCTCCACTCCATTGATTATTTCCTGGCCCGACAAGTATGCAAAATACAATGGCGAGATAAGACACAACAGAGCTTTCCTGCCCGACATTATGGCAACCTTCATCGATGCAGCGGAAACGACCTATCCGAAGACTTATCACGGAGGAAATGAGATCATTCCTTTGGAAGGCGCAAGCATGCTACCGATACTAACCAATACAGACACCGAATTGCACGAATATATTTTTGGTGAACACTTTGACAACTGTGTAGTATGGTGGAAAAACTGGAAAGCCGTTAAAGACCAGAACTCTAAAGTATGGGAACTTTTCAACTTGGAGAAAGACCGTACAGAACGTGTTGATTTATCCAGAGAAAATCCCAAGATTCTAAAACAACTGGTAGACGAATGGAACAAATGGGCAAATACACATTATGTATATCCCAAAGGAAAATAGCCACAGAAAGGTCACATAAAGACATGCTAAATGTCTAAAAACCATATCTTAAAGCACTTGCCCCTGCTACAAATCTTTTTGTAACAGGGGCAAGTTTCATTATAGGGACTCTCCGTCCCTCATATTCTTATTCATCAAGGAATCATTCCTTCTCTCACAATATCCACCAGAATCGGCTTCAATCCGCTAACGAAACATTCCACTGCAATCACCATCAAAATCAGTCCCATAAGACGCATCATCACATTATTACCCGTTTCACCCAAGACTTTTACCAATTTCGTGGAAGCACGAAGAATAAAGAAAGTCAGCAGATAAATCAGGGCGATAGTACCGATCAATATCCCCTTCATTTCATAAGAATGCGCATCCTGCATCAAAACGATTGCATTGGCAATCGCTCCGGGACCGCATAACATAGGAATACCGAGAGGAGTAATAGAGATATCATCCGCATACGTTTTGATTTCTTCGTCCTTCAACTTCATCGGTGTATAGCGGGCTTGAAGCATATCAAAGCCTATCTTGAAGATAATCCCCCCGCCGGCAATACGGAAACCATTGGTAGAGATACCGAAGAACTTGAAAAGAAACTGCCCGGCAAAGACAAATACCATCAATGTAATAAACGACACAATAGTAGCACGACGTACGATAGACTGACGTTCTTTATCCGTCATACCATGAGTCATGGTAAGAAAGACAGGCATCGTTCCCAACGGGTTGGTCAACGTGAAGAATGAAGTGAAACAAAGTAAGGCGAAAGGCAGAAGCGTACTATCCATGATTATATCGTATTTTATGCAAAACTAAAACGCAACAAAAATACGACTTAATCCAGAAAACCTATAATAAATCCATTAATTCTTTCAAGGAATGGATGTGATAAGTAGGGAGGAAAGGGAAAGCTGTCCGTTCTGTCACATTGTAGAAAACCTGATGCATCCCTACTCCGTGCGCTCCGGTTATATCCGCTTCCCAACTATCACCAATCATTAAGGATTCGCGCAACTCGGATTGAGTAGCAGACAAAGCAAAATTGAATATCTCCGGCCAAGGCTTCAGCACTCCGAGATCTTCCGAGAGAATCACCTTTCTGAAATACCCGTCCACTCCTGCCGAACGCATCTTACGTGATTGCAATTCACGAAACCCATTGGAAAGGATATAGAGGTTATATTTGGGAGCAAGATATTCCAATACCTCCTTTGCATGAGGCATTAAAACACTTTTAGTAGGGATAATAGCGAAAAAATCTCTCGAAAACTGTTCAGCGATCGCTTCATCTTTCACTCCCACGGCCTGTAAAGGATAAAAGAAACGTTGGCTGTTCAATTCATCCTTCGTTATCTTTCCTTCACCGTACTCAACCCAGAGTTCGGTATTTCTTTGTTGATAAAGAGTATAATAATGATTAAATGAATCAAAATAGCGGTCGAACGAATATTTCTGATATACTTCCTCAAAGGTGTTACGGGCATTTTGAGAAAAAGCCCAGATGGTATCATCAAGATCAAAAAAAAGATTTTTATATTTCATCAGTAGTTATGCGTATAATAAGAAACAAAAAAGCCAATGTGCTAATTTCTTTAATCCAGGAATCAGCACATTGGCAATTCAAAAGGGATATCTACCTTATTTTACCTGGATAACCAAGTATCTGGATACACTCCAGAATTCAGTAGGATTAGTAATCTTCAATGTCAACTGGCCTTTATCATCTTTTACCAATTCATAAGAACCGGTCGGATGAGTAGTCAGTAATTCAGCACGTTTAGAGTACAACTTGATTTCTTTGGTTGTACGGATATCGATCTGCGTGAAATAATCCTTGTTGAAATCAGCGCTCTTCAACACGTCTCCGCTCTGAAGAATCTTTTGAGCTTTCAACTCAGATTTAGTACCAAATACGAACCAGGCAGCATTCAGGCTCTTTTCCTGTTCAGCAACGGTTTTAGCTTTCGCTTCGTTTTCTGCGGCCAGAGTTTCTTTTGCTACAGACAGATCGCTAACAGCAGCATCCAATTCCTGAATACGGATATTCTTGGAAGCCAGTTCTGTTTGAAGCTCTTCGATACGTTGTTGTTTAGCGTTCAATTCAGCAGTCAAAGCGGCAACAGCTTTTTTCATCTGTGCAGAATTGTAATTGCTATTCTTCAACTGTGCCTGTAACTTTGCAATCTGCGCTTTGTTTTCTTCCATTTGCTTGGAGATGAATTCGATGTCAGAAGCAATCTGTTGCTTGGCACTGGCAGAGTTTTCAGTGATGGTTCCACGCTGCAAGTCAACACGGCTTTCGGCAGCATTGATCTTACGGAAACCTTCCTGAACTTCATTGAAAGTCCCCATCATATCATCCAGTTCAGCATTGCGCTGGTTCAGTTCCATCAAAAGAGAATCATTTTCAGCTTTCAGGTCTTTACTTCCACCTTTAAAGCCATCACACGAAGCCAACAAGGCTACGCATACAAATAAAACAGCTAACTTTTTCATACGTTTACGTTTTACGTTTTTTAATGAAGTTATTTAATCATCTATTCCTGCTAATACTATCACAATCTCGCCCCGGGGTTCGGTAGCGGTAAAGTGTTCTATCAATTCAGCCAAACTGCCCCGAACTGTTTCTTCGTGGAGTTTGGATATTTCACGCGACACGGTTGCCTGACGTTCAGCACCGAAATATTCGGCAAACTGTGTTAACGTCTTCAACAGACGGTGGGGTGATTCATAAAACACCATCGTGCGGTGTTCTTCCGCCAATGTCTTCAGTCGTGTCTGCCGTCCTTTCTTCTGGGGGAGAAATCCCTCGAAGCAGAACTTCTCGTTCGGCAATCCCGATGCTACGAGTGCCGGAACAAAAGCGGTTGCTCCCGGCAAGCACTGCACTTCAATACCGTTGCGCACACATTCACGAACAACCAGAAATCCGGGATCGGAAATTCCAGGCGTTCCGGCATCCGAAATTAGTGCCACCGTTTCACCTGCCTTTATTCTATTAACAACACTTTCCACCGTTTTATGTTCATTAAATTTGTGGTGGGATTGCATTGCATTCTTTATTTCAAAGTGTTTCAGCAAGATACCGGAAGTACGTGTATCCTCCGCCAAAATCAGATCGACCTCTTTCAGGACTTTGATAGCCCGAAAAGTCATGTCCTCCAGATTCCCTACCGGCGTAGGCACCACATATAGCTTTCCCATCTTGTTTTTGTTTTATACTGATTGATTAAAATATTTCTTTAGTAGCTCCAGAAAGTCGTTCACCGCCTCCTTTTCTTCATTCAATTCGACTTTCGAGGACAGAAATGCGACTGCAGTCTTGTAGGAACTCATTACTGATATCTGTTCGATAACCCGATTCATCAAATCAGTGTTGCCTCCGAACAGTTCACGAGAAAAACGGAAAGAATCATTCAAGCTGATAGCATGTCGCAAGCCGGCAGACAGTTTGAGACTTTCTCCCAACACAGCCGATTTAGGTTCTTCCTCTTTCACAACAGTTTCAACGACAGGTTCCTCAACAATTGCCGATTCCTCTTTTTTCCCTTCTTCTTCTTCTTCTTCTTCTTCTTCTTCTTCTGCTGCTGCTGCTGTCTCTGCAGCTGCCGCTATTACGACAGGTTTCTCTTCCGCAACAATGGCTTCTCCTTCCTCATCTTCTTTCACAACAACCGATTCGAGAGATTGTATAATCACGGGGGAATCCTCTTCAGACCCGGCAACTTCATCCTCCTCTTCCGCTGTCTCTTCCACAGCTGACGGAGAAATTACCTGAACAGCATCCACCTCCTGCTGCAGTTCGTCCAAACGCCCCTGCATCCGTGTAATGCTCCGCTTCAACAGTTCAGACAAAGTCGGAGTCGGCTCCTTAGTAAATGAATCCATGAGATACTTCAACTCATGAACATCCAACTCAATATCTGTTAATAGCTTCTGTTTCATGTCAGTCCATTGTTTATACGGTGCGAATGTAGGAATAATTTATGCAATAACTTAAAATAATGGATAATTTAACAGTTCTTGCACATTGAATTGCTTACCTTTGTCCACATATTTATTTAATCAAGAAAACACAAAATCTCATGGTATTATTTTCAGAAGACCACATACAGGAGACTAGAAGAAGAGGCCGGATCGAAGTAATCTGCGGTTCTATGTTCTCCGGAAAGACAGAAGAATTGATTCGCAGAATGAAGAGAGCGAAATTCGCGAAACAACGTGTCGAGATATTCAAACCTGCTATCGACACCCGTTATTCAGAAGAAGACGTAGTCTCTCACGACAGCCATTCTATCGCCTCCACTCCTATTGATTCGTCAGCCAGCATTTTACTGTTTACTTCTGAGATAGATGTAGTAGGCATTGATGAAGCACAGTTCTTCGACAGTGGTTTGATTGATGTATGCAACCAGCTTGCCAACAATGGCATCCGTGTTATCATTGCAGGATTGGATATGGACTTCAAAGGAAATCCGTTCGGACCTATGCCACAATTGTGCGCCATTGCCGATGAAGTCTCCAAAGTTCATGCGATCTGTGTGAAATGTGGTCAGCTGGCTTCTTTCTCACATCGTACAGTCAAGAATGAGAAACAGGTTCTTTTAGGCGAAACAGCCGAATATGAGCCTCTGTGCAGGGAATGTTATCTCCGTGCACGAGGGGAAGATGAGCAGAAAGTATAAACCCTATAAAAGAAACAGATTATGGAAAGGAAAAAGATAACATTCGACAGTTTTATACGCGGTTCCATCGGATGTGTGTTAGTTGTAGGAATATTAATGCTCGTGGAACGTCTTAGCGGAGTGTTATTACCTTTCTTTATTGCGTGGCTGATAGCTTATATGGTCTATCCGTTAGTCAAATTCTTCCAGTATAAGCTACGATTAAAAAGCCGCATTATTTCCATCTTCTGTTCCTTATTCCTCATTACGGTTATCGGAGTCACTTTATTCTACCTATTAGTGCCGCCGATGATTTCGGAAATAGGCAGAATGAACGATTTGTTGGTGACTTACCTCACCAATGGAGCCGGTAACAATGTACCTAAGAACCTTTCTGAATTTATCCACGAGAACATTGATCTTCAGGCGTTGAACCGTGTATTAAGTGAAGAGAATATCCTGGCGGCAATCAAGGATACCGTCCCCAGAGTGTGGACTTTGCTTGCAGAATCTCTCAACATTCTATTCAGCATCCTTGCCTCCTTCATTATATTATTATATGTAATCTTTATATTATTGGATTACGAAGCAATAGCTGAAGGATGGTTACATCTGCTACCCAATAAATACCGTACGTTTGCCTCCAACCTGGTTCACGACGTACAGGATGGTATGAACAGATATTTCCGTGGACAGGCTTTGGTTGCTTTTTGCGTAGGTATCCTTTTCAGCATTGGTTTCCTAATTATCGATTTTCCCATGGCTATTGCTTTGGGACTTTTCATCGGAGCATTGAATATGGTTCCCTACTTGCAAATCATTGGTTTCCTTCCCACCATTTTATTGGCAATTCTCAAAGCTGCCGACACCGGACAGAACTTCTGGATTATCATTGCATGTGCATTAGCCGTCTTTGCAATCGTACAAATCATACAGGATACCTTCCTTGTCCCCAAAATCATGGGAAAAATTACCGGACTGAATCCTGCCATCATCCTTTTATCTCTTTCTATCTGGGGTTCATTAATGGGAATGCTCGGCATGATTATCGCCTTGCCACTAACAACTTTGATGCTCTCCTACTACCAACGCTTTATTATCAACAAAGAAAAGATAAAATATGATGAAGTAGAAACTACTGATAATCAAGAAACAAGCCATAACGAGGAAAAATAATTGAAACTTTTTTCTACGGAATGCTTGCAAATTAAATAAAAGTAACTACCTTTGCACCCGCAATCAGGAAATAACTGATTCGCAAATAAGGATTGATTCGCTAGCTCAGCAGGTAGAGCACAACACTTTTAATGTTGGGGT
>OAVE01000542.1_pt1 | contig 12959 bp, 11 predicted proteins | sample 1476361 | NCBI WGS metagenome assembly OAVE01 (sample SAMEA2580078, study PRJEB22360) | human gut metagenome | biome: human gut; feature: human-associated habitat; material: faeces | place: Denmark | collected 2008/2010
GGGCGCGCCGCTCGCCGCTGACGCCGTCGGTGGCGGCAAAGCGGAAAGAAACCGCCACCGCCGCATAGGCGCCGCCGAAAAAGGCCGCGATACAGAATAGCCAGAACGAACCGAGCACCACCGCCAGCGCAGCCAGTACTCCCGTCAACACGCCGGCCCCGGTGCCGGTCATAAAGACCGTTTTGCGTCCGCGCCTTCTGGCCAGTGCGCCAAACGGCAGTATGCAGGCGGCCATACCCAGCACAAAAATGGTCACAGGCAGCGTTGCCAGCGTCGGAGAGGGCGCGATGGCGTTGCCAACAATCGCGCCGGTGGCGTAAAACACCACCGAGTTTGCCCCCGCCAGCGCCTGTGCCGTCGCCAGGCGAATAATATTCTGGTTTTGCTGCCCGACGGGCAGCGTTATCTCAGCGCTCATGGACTCTTTTTATCCTGAATTCGTTTTGGTTATGCCAATACCCTGACTGACATAATGAACGTAATCAGGCATTCCGACCAGCCATCACGCCGCCATCAATATCCCAAACCGCGCCGGTCACCCAGCGGGTGCTCTCGCTGAGGAGAAAAGCGACGGTCTGCGCGATATCATCAGGCGTGCCGACGCGGCCAATGGGATGGAAGCCGTCAAAGCTATTCATCACCGCCTTCACATCCTCTTCAGGAATAAAGCCTTCATAGATTGGCGTATGCACCACCGCCGGGGATACCGCATTGACGCGAATACCGCTGCCGCCCAGCTCAATCGCCAGGTTTTTCGTCAGCGCATGCAGCCCCGCCTTCGCCATGGAGTATGCCGAGGACGGCGTCGCGCCGATGGCCTGCTGCGCCCACATCGACCCGATATTCACAATCGAGCCTTTGATGCCGTTGGCCAGCATATTGCGCACCACCTCGCGGGTGATAAAAAACGTCGCGCGGTTGAGATGCATATACCGATCGTAATCGGCCATTTCATGTTCGATAAACGGCTTCGGGAAGAAGACGCCGGCGGCGTTGACCAGCAGGCTGATATCCTGATGCTCTGCATTGATGTTCGCCATAACCTGCTGCATACCGGCCTCGCTCGTCAGGTCAGCGACGATAACATCTACCTTCCCCGCTGCCGCCAGCGCCTGGCGCGCCCGTTCGGCCTTTTCCCGGCGATTGCCCACCAGCACCACGCTGCCGCCATTCTCCACCACCCGTTTGGCCGTCGCCAGCCCCATACCGCTGGTTCCGCCAACCACGAGCAGTTTTTTTCCCATAAACGTCGTATTCATCATTCACCTCTTCACGTTTGCTTGTATGGCCTCAGCATGCCTGTCCACAACCGCGCTGACGAATGAGAAGAAATAGTCCTGCAGCAAAGAAAATCTATCTTGATAGCCTATACTGGGGCGAAATTTGACTGAGGGATATCCAGCATGCGATCGCTTAACCGACTGAAATGGCTTCACGCTTTTGAAGCCGCCGCCCGCCACGGCAGCTTTACCGGCGCGTTCGGTGGTGGTGATCACCGCCTCGCAGGTGCTGATGATGAACTGGCTGATGGAGCGCTTAAATCGCTTCTCCGCCGCCCATGAAAATATCGACCTGCGCCTCAACGTTACGGAAAAGCTGATGGATGTGGCCCACGGCGAAGCGGATTTAGGCATTCGCTGCGGCCGCGGCGACTGGCCCGGGGTCGATAAAACCTGGCTGATGGATGAGGAGGCGGTGCTGGTGTACAGCCCGCTTATCGTCCCGGCAGAAAAAATCGCCTGCGGCGACTGGCTGGCGGCGCAAAAGCTAATTCATGATGATACGCCGCATCCCGGCGCCAGCTTTCCCTCATGGGAGGATGTGCTGGCCGCGGCTCAGGCCCCGACGGCGCGCGATAGCGGAATGCATATCGACTCAACGTCGGCGGTTATCCTTGCCGCCCTCAGCGGGCGCGGCGTCGCCCTCGTCCGCCGGGCGCTGGTAAAACAGCTCCTCGCCACGGGGCAGCTCGTCCAGCTACAGCCCGCCCGCCGCTGGCCGCTCACCTGGTCCTACTACATCGTGACGCCGCAGCATGCGGTCATGCGTCCGGAAGTGACGGTGTTTTATGACTGGCTGCTTCACGATGTGCTGGCGGAAAACCCGATGCGCTGATTATCTTCCGCCAAACCCGCATAGAAAACCTTTATTGCACTATGGTTTTACCTGGTCATGAATGCGCCACTTCTGCTTAAGCACATTTTTATCCTGGCTGGCCAGCCACTGGTTTACCTTCTCGAGCAGCTGCGGGTTATCTTTATTCATCATGTAGACTTTAAAGCTGGCGGTGCCCGGGAACGGCGTCTCGTTAGCCACGCAGAATACGCCCGGTTCATTGCTCTGGTAATAGACGCCTTCAATCAGGTCGGTCACCATCATATCCGCCGTTTTCTGCCGCAGCGCTTCAAGGTTATCGATATTGTTTTTCACCCGGATAATTTGCGCATGCTTGATATGTTCATCGACAAAGCTTTGGTTGGTTCCCCCCGGATTCACTACCACCTTCACGTTCGGCTGGTCGATTTTTTCCAGGCTACCGAGGGCTGGCGCCGACGCGCAGTTAGCCAGCGCAATCTTGCCGTTCGGCACCACCGGCTGGCTTAACGCGAAATCCTTCGCCCGCGCCGCGGTTTCCGTCACCCCGCCCATGGCGATATCAAACTTATCGGCCTGCAGATCGGCGGAGAGCGTTGGCCAACTGGTCGGCACGAAGCGCACCTTCAGGCCAAGCCGCTTGCCGAGATCTTTCGCCATATCCACATCGTAGCCCAGCAGTTCTCCGGCTTTATTGTGAAACGCCAGCGGCGCGTAGTCTCCCGGCACACCGACTTTAAGTTCGCCGCTTTGTTGGATGCTGTTCATGTCGCGCGCCTGGGCGCCAAAGGCGATGGCGGCAATGATGAAAGCAAGACCTGACTTCAACTTCATCTTTATATCCTTGTCCTAATGTGAACCGCTTTTGATTAAACCGCGCTGCGCAGCGGGTTCTGTTTATTCGCCATAAAATCTTTAATCATGGTCGCCGTCAATACCGGCGGCGAAAAAGCGGACAGCGTCCCTTCGGCGGCGCGCCCGGCGAGCAGCTCGCAAAAGCGTTCAACCTGATTAACCGGACAAGCGGCAATATCCTGGGCAGAGTAACGCCACCAGCGTAGCGCCAGCAGCTGCGCGATAATCGCCTCGCTAAAGCGCATGCGGATGACCTTCGCCGGATTACCACCGACGATAGCGTACGGCGCGACGTCTTTGACCACCAGCGCGTTGGCGGCAATAACGGCCCCATCGCCAATCGTGATGCCCTGCGCCAGGGTGACATTCTGACCAATCCACACATCGTTGCCGATGGTGATTGGCCGGGGTGTTTTCTCAAAAGGGTAAAACTGGTTGGGCCTGCCGCTGTCGGCCGCCAGCGTCGCCATCACGCCGGAGTGATGGGCATAAAAAACCGGGCTGGCGCTGGCCCACTCCAGCGGATGCCGGTCGCCCAGCACCTGGAGCCGATCGGCAATCGAGGTGTAGCGCCCTACCCTGATGAGCGCCGGCAGCAGGGTTCGCGTATAGCTAAAAGCGCCCAGTGAGGCCAGCCGTTCGCCGCAGCGCCCCCAGTAGGTGGTATAGGCCTCGGTAGCTAAATTTTCCGGTACGTCGATCGGCAGATCATCACGGTAAAAGGCGTGGGCGCAGACCAGCTTCTGCCCGCCGACAAAAACGCGCTGCGCCTGCAATAGAGGCTTAAGATCACCAAAGGCGATTTTCATTTTCGATTTTCCCGCACAAAAGTACTCCCGGCCAGCCGCTTAATCTCTCGATCATTGATAGCGTACCGATCCGCTCACCGTGCGAAAAATCGTTATGACATCTCTTTTTTGTGAGCCACAGCGCGAAAGCGACGGTCAGTTATACTCCAGCGCAAACGTCACCATGCTATTGGCGGTGCCGGCGGTTACCGCGTCATCCGTCTGTACGTACTGGGCGTTGAAGTTGATATTTTCCGCCGCGCCGGCGCTGCTGGCGGTAATCCGCTTGAGCACAGGTAAGTTGCTGGCCTCGTTAATTTTGACGCCGGTTCCGGCTGCCGGCGCCGGGGCGCTGTTATTGCCGTAGGTGAGCCTGACGCCCACCCCGCTCGCGGAGGCATTGTCTTTGCTGAGCGCCAGGGTATCCGTTCCCCCGGTTTGCGTCGTCACGCCAAAAAAACCAATACGGATATCGGTCGGCGTGGAGCAGAAGACCGGAATGGAGAAGCTCCTGGCGCTGCCGCCGACGGTATTTTTGCCTTTAAACTCCGCTTTATTTACCGCGCCGAGGCTGACGTGAATATTCGCGGTTGAGACCTGACAGCTGCCGCTGCTGCCGATATCGACATTCAGCGCGGCCATATCGAGAGTGACCGGCGGGCTGGCGACAAAAGCGGCACTGCTGTCGGCCTGCTGCTGAATAGTCAGTTCGCCAATCTGCGGCTGCGCCGGAACGTTAGCGTGGTTACCGCTGGCCAGGGCGACCTCGCCGGTCTTATAAAACGTCACGAAGACTTTCACCACAATCTGCTGCTGCGTCAGCAGGTTAGCTATTTCATTGCTGTCGCAAACCGTCACGGACTCCGCGCTACCGGCCGCATGGCTGCCATCAATCACGCGAATGGCGCCGCCGCTGCACTGAAAACCCAACGTGTAGCCCATGCCGTCCAGCGCGGAGGGAAAAACGTGCTGGCCGCCGATCGACAGGGGCGATGAGGCGGTTTTAAGCTGCCGATACACCAGACGTTTAGCCGCCGCTTTCGGCAGCTGAAGATCGCAGGTGAAATGAATTCCGCTGCCGTTATCCGCCATCACGCTGGTCATCTGCGTATTCAGCGGCAGCGTAGGCAGGTACTTGATATTCTGGACGTTAACGGTCATCTGACCGATATCCACTTTGCAGGTTTCCGCCCACCCGCCGTGGCTATAAATCCCGGCCATTAGCAGCAATAAAAACGATACTATGCGCAAAATCACCTCTGTGCTGACCTACTGGCAGACGCCAGAGACGGTTTTTACCGGACTCTGCCCCTGCTGTACGGTATCGGTAAGATGGAAATGCAGCGCGCATTTCCGCGAGATATTGTCGGCGTTCCAGGCGACATCAAGCGTCCCTTCTTGCGGGATACCGCTCAGATAGACCTGCCCGCCATCGGCCACCATGCCGCCCGGAGCCGCGCCTTGCTCGTCTTCAGCCTTACGCAGGCGAACGCTGGCACCAAACGGCAGCGGGCCGCGGCTGTCGCTGAGCGTAAACAGTACGCGGTTGCCGATATGGGTCTGATAGTTTGCCTGCACCACCGCCCCGCCGCCGGGGATCACCGTCTGTCCTTCCAGCTCAACATCGGCATCGTCGGCCAGCGATTCGGTATCGAGCGTAATGGTGTTTTTGCGATACGCCGTCAGCGAGGGCACCACCGCATACCCCCGCCAGTCGGTGTGCACGTTGCTGCCGTTTTGAATCGCCACATCGGCGGCTCCCGGCGCGCGTACGATGGCAAAGCTTTCGCCGACGGTCTGCCCCAGCGTCACGCCATGAGGATGGGCGACGATGGAGCCCGATGCGCCCCAGGTCAGCTGATGGCTTGCGCTATCCTGGCGATAGCCGAGCTGCGCGGTTCCGTAGCCGCCATGGTAATCTAGCGATGCGCTGCTGTTACTCCCCTGGCCGCCGTTAGCGTAGCCCTGCTGCAGGGAATAATAGAGATTGGGATTACGCGGAATCGAACCATACAGCGACGCCTGCTGCGAGGTGCGTCCGTTATTGCCGGAGGTGGTGCTGTAGCTAATCGCGCTCTCGGCAAGCGGGCCGCCAAGCGGAATGCTCAGGTTGAAGGACCACGAGCGATCGGCTTTTTGGCGATCGGAAGACTGGGTGTAGTAATAACCCACGCCCCACGAAACGCCTCGCCAGGCGCTGTAGAATCCGAGATGGATTGTTTCATCGCGGCTTTGGCGGTGCCAGTATTCCTGCGACCAGGCGGAAATCGCCAGGCTGCTCATACCGCCAAACGCCTGCGATACAGAGATTTCCTCGCGGCTGCGCTTGTTGTCCACGAGACCATTGCGGCTCTCAAGCGCGTTGGCCTCGCTAAAGTCGTAATAACCGCCAGAAGAGTAGCGATAGCTGGCGAGGCTAAATGAGGTGCCGGTTCCGGCAAAATCCTTCTGGTACTGCACGCGCAGCGAGTGGCCCGCCGAGCGCTTTCCCGACGGCGTCGTGGTGTTGGCCCATGTCGCATCGCCCCCAAGCGAGCCCAGCTCGCCAAAGCCGCGTCCGACGCCGAGCGCCCAGGACTGGTAATCCTGCGCCAGCTGGCTACCGCCGTAGAGCGTGAACTCAGCCGGCAGCCCATAAAATAGCGTCCCCTGTAAAAACGTCGGCGATGGCGTCCGGCTCTGCCCCGAATGGTAGCGCCCGGCGCTCAGGCTGAATTTCACCCGTCCTTCGCGCAGCATAAACGGTACGGCTGAAAAGGGTTGGGTAAAGGTCCGCACCGAACCGTCGCTCTCTTTTACCTGGACTTCGAGGTCGCCGCTTTGCGCCGTCGGATAGAGATCGCTTATGGCGAACGCCCCCGGCGAAACGAACGTTTCATAGATAACGTAGCCATGCTGGGAGATGGTGACTTTCGCATTGCTGTGCGCCATCCCGCGGATCGTCGGGGCGAAGCCGCGCTGGCTATCCGGCAGCATTTCATCATCGGACATCAGCTGGACGCCGCGAAACTGCACGCTGTCGAAAACGTCGCCGCTCGTAAAGGTATCGCCCATCCGCAGCAGGCTTTTGAGTGACTTCAGGTCGCGCTGCAGCCAGGTGCTCTGTGAATTCCAGCGCCGGGTCCGGTCATACTCCATCGACGAGACGTTACGCAGTCGCCAGGCGCCAAAGTTCACTCCGCTGCGTAAATTCAGGTAGCTGGAGCGGCTGTTGTCATCCGACTGCCGGGTTTGCGACCCGGTCAGGTTGTAGTTAACAAACGCCGCCGGAATCCCCTCATCCCAGCGCGCCGGATCGACGTACCCGCGGCTTTGCACGTTCATTGCCGCCTGGGGAATGCTTAAGTTCAGGCGCTGAGTGGCAAAGTCAAAACGGCTGCTGGCATCGGGGATATAGCGTTCGATGTGGGTGAACGGCTCTCCCTCATGCAGGGTATTAAACGCCGGGAAAGCGCTGACGTTGACGCCATATTCCGCCAGCTGCGCCGGGGTTAACTGCGGCTGCAGCGCGCCGTTGCTGTCGACAAATGTCACCTCGCTCTGGGCTATTTCCTGGTTATTTACCCAGATGCTGACCGGATATGTCCCGGGCTGCTGGCCGCCTGATTTAGCAAAATAGTGTAAATCAGCGGTCTTTTGCTGCGGATTGGCAAATTCTAATGCCGCTGGATCAAAGTAGTCCTCCGCCCGCGCGATACCGCTTTGGCACAGCAGAAAAATCGCCGTCGGCAATAAGAAAATCCCGCCGGTTGGCGCCGCGATCGCCGAATAAACGGAAGTCATATCAGAAGTGTTATTTTTCACAATATCCCGACCAGGCGAAGCAAAATAATTACTGTTGCGCGTAATCCGTAATACCACCGAAGTCATTAATAGCGCGCCATTTAACTACCCCGGAATGAGTAATCGGCCACTCTTTATGGTCAAGGGGGCCAATCATGCCGGGTTCAGGAATGTCTGTCGCGCCAACCGAAATAACAAAAAAGGAGACAAAATAGGGCGTCGGGTTTTGGGCAACCAGTCTGGAACCTTCGATTTTAAACGTCACCTTGCGCCATGCATCGGCAGGCTCCCCCGGGAGACCATTCGGACGATAGAAAATCTTAAATTTTGATTTAATATTAACCTGAAGCTTATTCACTTCATCTTTTTTCGTGGGCGCAATGCTTTTTACGTTGAGCCAAAAAACGGATTCGCGATCGGTGGGCAGCGTTCCGCCAATATAGTTAATACGCAATACGTTCTGCTGTTCGGGATCGAGACGGAAAAGCGGCGGCGTCACAATAAAAGGCACGCGGCTTTTATTGTTTTCCGCATAGTTTTCCACCCACGATTGCACCAGATAAGGTGAATGAGTATCCGCGTTGGTGACCGATATTGCGGCTTCACGTTTCCCTTCCTGATAAACAACACGGGTTCCTCCCATGACAATACCGGCCTGTGCCGCAGTTGATAGCAATAAAAAGGCTATCGCGGCGATCGTTCGTTTCATAATGACTACCGTCCGGGAATAATAAAAGCGGGTATCACGACCTGAAGCTGATAAAAAATTTGCAGTAATGCTGCAGCCCGTATTTCAGCCAGGCGGCGGCTCGGTCTGGGAAGCCATGAATAACCGCAGCTTTACCCGCTTTTAGGGTATTAGTTGTAAACCATATTGAAGTTGGCCGTACCGTTGGCAGAACCGGCGGAAACCGCGCTGGTTGAGACATAGTCGGCAAAGAATTCCAGATCGGCGGTACCTGTCGCCGCCCCGCTCGCGCCAGCGGTAACGCTGTGGCCGCGTGACACGGCGCCGAGATCAACCGGCGTTGACTTGTCGTCTTCGTAAAGCTTTATCGCCACCCCGCTTGCGGTACCGTTAATCGCCAGCAGATCGCTATTGTTGGTATCGCGGGTACCGTCAAACAGTACCGAGACGGTGGTAACGGTGGAAGGACAATCTTTTACTTTGATGTGGAAGGCGGTTTTCGTCGTTTCAGAACCAGCGCCGGTAAAATAGCTGCTCGCCCATTTCCCCAGATCGACGCTTTGGTTCGCGCTGGTGCTATCGACATTACAGGAGGAGTCAGTAATGGAGCCGGTAAATTCTACCTGGCCGCCCGTGCCCTGGGTTCCCGCATTAGAACCGGGGTTAACGGTCATTGCTGAACTGGCCGGTTGTGAAGGACTGGATAATGCGCTAGCGGAAACCAGAGCACCGACAAACATTGCCATAATACGAAATTGCGTTTTCATTATTCATCTCATCTCTAACTTATATTTTCGACAGATTGAGCGCGAGGGCTTAAGCCTCGTACAAATCTGCGTACAGATCCTCCATGTTAATAATATTCGCGTTCCGTCCGCAGGATAGCAGGCAGCAAAAAATCTGAGCTGCTTATTTGACTCTTTTATTAAAAAGAAAGTTACTTCGGCGTAATTGATAAACCATTCATTAAGGGAACAAATAAATAATATCCTTACCCATTACAATTCGCAATATTTTGTTATGTTAATGAAATGCTGTTTTATTTTACATATGAAAATAATATTCAAAACATTGCTCTGTTTGTTAATTAACGCAACCAAAAATCACGAGACAACAACATTAAAAATCAACATCAGACAGTGTAATTTAACAATCACACTTAAATTTACCGCGATTTTTCGGCAATCATTCTGTGAGCGGACCGTGAATTTACACAATATTAGGATAAATCCTAGATTGGTTTTAATCTTATTTTCGTAACCAAATAAACAATAATCACCTGAGTAATTATATATAGGGGATATCAATGGCAAGGGTATTTCATGTGAAAGTAAGGAAGGCAAAACGAATAACAGCACTTTCTTTGTGGAATAATAAACCCGCAATCCGTGCTGAAGATTGCGGGTTTTACTAAAATAAATAGCTGAGGGCGCCGATCAGAACAGACCCAGCGGCGCCGTGCCGTAGCTCACCAGCAGGTTCTTCGTCTGCTGATAGGCGTTAAGCGCCATCTTATGGGTTTCGCGCCCTACGCCGGACTGTTTGTAACCGCCGAACGCGGCGTGCGCAGGGTAAATATGATAGCAGTTGGTCCACACTCGGCCGGCCTTAATGCCGCGCCCCATGCGATAGGCCAGATTGGTATCCCGCGTCCACACCCCGGCCCCAAGGCCAAACTGGGTCTGGTTAGCAATAGACAGCGCCTCGGCTTCATCTTTAAAGGTGGTGACGCCGATAACCGGGCCAAAGATCTCCTCCTGGAAGCTGCGCATATCGTTGCGCCCCTGAATCAGCGTCGGCTGAATATAGAAACCGTTATCCAGTTCGGCAGAGATACTGGCGCGTTCGCCGCCGGTCAGGATCTTACCGCCTTCATCGCGGGCGATCTTAATATAGGAAAGGATCTTATCGAACTGCTGACGCGACGCCTGCGCGCCGATCATCGTGTCGGTATCAAAGGGGTCGCCGCGGCGAATTTGCGCTACCTTATCCATGACCCGCGCCATAAAGGGCTCGTAGATAGACTCCTGAATCAGCGCGCGGGACGGGCAGGTGCAGACCTCGCCCTGGTTAAAGAAGCCCAGCACCAGGCCCTCTACCGCCTTCTCGATATACTCTTCTTCGCCTTCCATCACGTCGGCAAAATAGATATTCGGCGACTTCCCGCCCAGCTCAACGGTACAGGGGATAATATTTTCCGCCGCGCAGGCCATAATATGCCGGCCTACCGGCGTGGAGCCGGTAAAGGCGATTTTGGCGATGCGTTTACTGGTTGCCAGCGCTTCGCCCGCCTCTTTGCCAAAACCCTGCACCACGTTAAGTACGCCCGCCGGGAACAGATCGCCAATAATCTCCAGCAGCAGCGTAATGCTAAGCGGCGTCTGCTCCGCCGGTTTAAGTACCACGCAGTTGCCAGCCGCCAGCGCCGGAGCCAGCTTCCAGGCGGCCATCAGCAGCGGGAAGTTCCACGGAATTATTTGCCCGACCACGCCGAGAGGCTCATGGAAATGGTAAGCCACCGTCGTTTCATCAATCTCCGCCGTGCTTCCCTCCTGCGCGCGCAGGCAGCCGGCGAAATAGCGGAAGTGATCGACCGCCAGCGGCAGATCGGCGTTAAGGGTTTCGCGGATCGGCTTGCCGTTATCCCAGCTCTCCGCCACCGCCAGATATTCCAGATTGGCTTCAATACGGTCGGCAACCTGCAGCAGCAGATTCGCGCGATGCTGAGCCGACGTTTTACCCCAGGCGTCGGCGGCCCGGTGCGCCGCATCAAGGGCGAAGTCGATATCTTTGGCATCAGAACGCGGAAACTGCCCGATGTTGCTACCGTCGACCGGGGAGGTATTCATAAAGAATTCACCGCCGATCGGTTCGACAAATTTACCGTCAATAAAGTTACCGTAGGCTGACTTCAGTGCAACCAAAGCGCCCGGCGTGCCAGGATGTGCATAACGCATCGCGAATCTCCTTCATGTAGGGTTGAAGCGCAGCGGCGTATTAGTTTTGTACGGCTGCTCGCTGCGCCTCTCCTCCATTGCAGGGGTTATGCCATTTTTCCAGGTTTAAAATAATTATTTATTTTCAATTATTTAATAAATTCACTTTTCGTTCTGTCGCACGGAATGTCTCTTATGTGTCGCAAATCGCAACACTACAAAAACCTTATAGCTACAATATTGCAACGCAAATAAAACCACGAGGTGTCCCGTGCCAGGAAATCCGTTTGCCCTGACGCCAGAGATCGAAGCGAGTCCGCTGCTGAGCGACTCCTGGTGCCGCAGCCAGCGCTATGGCCTCGACCCCGCCACGGATGACTTCCCTCGCCTGCACGCCAGCGAACTGGCCGAGAGGCTCGCCAGCCACAGCCGCCTGCAAACGCTGGCCCAGCCGGTCGTCAATGCGCTTTCCCGCAAAGTCAACGACCTGCAATCCGTCGTGGTTCTCTCCGACGCCAGCGGTCTGGTTTTGCAAACCTTTGGCGATACGCACGCCATGCAGAAAGCGCAGCGCTTCGCTTTAGCGCCGGGCAATCTGTGGAGCGAAAGCGGACGCGGAACCAACGCCATTGGCACCGCGCTGGCGATTGACGACAGCTGCGAAATCGATGGCCGCCAGCATTTCCTGACCAGCAACCGGGGACTTTATTGCGCCGCCGTGCCGCTGCAAAGCCCCGATGGCAATATCGCCGGGGTGCTGGATATCTCCGGCCCGGCGCACTATCCGCACGCGCGAACGCTGTCGTGGGTGAAAGGCGCCGCGAAGCAAATAGAATATCTGTGGTTTAAGCAGAGTCTGCATCCGCAGCAGTGGCTGATGAGCCTGCATCCTCAGCCGGAGAAACTCGACGGCGTCGACGAACTGCTGCTGGTGTTTACGGATGCGGTTCTGACGGCCGCCAACCGGCTGGCGATGCGCGAATTCTCGCTCAACGCAGAACAGTTCGGCCATCTCACCTTCCAGCAGCTTTTTCCACGGCTGCGGCAAACCGCCGTCAGCATACCGCTGCCGCTCGCCGCCGGGGATCGGCACTACTATTACCGTCTGCGCGCGCCCGCTACCGCAAGCGTCGCGGTGACCCCACGCCCAGGTATCGATCTGCTCTTCTCCAGCCAGCGCGAAGGGGAGAAGCTGCTGCGTCTGCTTAACGCCGGGATCGGTTTGTGTATCGAAGGCGAAACCGGCTGCGGCAAAGAGTACGTCAGCCGCACCCTGCACCGGCACAGCCGCTGGAGCGGCCCGGCTGGCGTATGCTGACGGGGGGGGCAAGTTCGTCGCCATCAACTGCGCCGCCATTCCGGAATCGCTGATTGAATCCGAGCTGTTTGGCTACCAGCCCGGGGCGTTTACCGGCGCAAACAAAAACGGCTATATCGGCAAAATTCGCGAGGCCGACGGCGGCGTGCTGTTTCTTGACGAGATCGGCGATATGCCGTTAACGCTGCAGACCCGGCTGCTGAGGATCTTACAGGAGAAAGAGGTCACGCCGCTTGGCGCCAGCCGGAGCTCGCCGGTTAACTTCGCTGTGATTTGCGCCACCCACCGCAACCTGGCGCAGCGCGTCGCCGAAGGTACCTTCCGCGAAGATCTGCTCTACCGCCTGCGCGAGTTTGCTCTGACGCTGCCGCCGCTGCGCGAGTGGCCTGAACTCCCGGCGTTTATCCAGCGATTGTGGCGCGATCTTGGCGGAGAAAAGCGTCGCGTCGCGCTGGGCCCGGCGCTTGTGCAACACCTGGCGCCTCAGCCCTGGCCAG
>OAVE01000557.1_pt1 | contig 12528 bp, 10 predicted proteins | sample 1476361 | NCBI WGS metagenome assembly OAVE01 (sample SAMEA2580078, study PRJEB22360) | human gut metagenome | biome: human gut; feature: human-associated habitat; material: faeces | place: Denmark | collected 2008/2010
CTGACCCCGACTGGTCCCGTGGCGTGACTGAGACGCTGGAGTGGAAGACCGATGTGCTGCAGTCGCCAACCGGCGCTGAGCAACGAATTTCCCGCCGACTTTCGCCGCGCCGGACGTTCGAGTTCACGACGCTGGTACACGACACGGGTCGTCAGCGTTTTGAAAATATGTTGTGGCAAGGTTGCGCGGGTACCTGGGCCATGCCGGTTTATCCGGATGTTTATGCGCTGCCGGCAGCGCTATCCAGTAGCGCGACCGCGCTCTCCATTCCGACCGGCGGACGTGACTTTACCGTCGGCGGAACAGTGTTGCTGAAAACCGATGAATCTCCTGATGCAACCAGCCGGATGGCCACCGTCGCCGGTATGACCGGAGATACCCTGCAACTGGTCTCCCCGCTGACCGACAATTGGCCTGCGGGCTCGCTGGTTTATCCGGTACGCCCGGCAGTGCTGACGGAGCCGCCGTCGCTGTCACGTATCACCGATACCGCGACGACCGCGCAGGTGCGCTTCCGCATCGCAGAGCACAATGCCTTAAGTGATGCGCCGGTGCTCACACAGTACCGTGGCCACCCGGTGCTTGAGTCCGAAACCGACTGGGGCGAATCGGTCAGCGGCAGCTATCAGCCCCTGATTCGTGAGCTGGACAACAGCAGCAGTATTCCTTACCGACTGGATACTGCCGGTCGCCCGTTCTGGCGGCAGACGCATAACTGGTTCACCGCTAACCGTCCGGCGCAAACATCCCTGCGTCAGCTTCTGTGGTACCTCAGGGGGCGTCAGCGCCCGATATGGGTACCGGGTCAGACGCTGGACTTTTCCCCGACGTCCGCCATCAGCGGCAATTCTGTTGATGTTGTTGAGGCGGGCTTTACCGAACTGGGCATCCGCCCGGGTCGCCGCGATATCTGCATTCTGCTGGCAGATGGCACCCGGCATTACCGCCGCATCACCGCTGTCAGTCTGGTCAGCGGTGTGGAACGTCTTGCGCTCGATGGCGACGCCATCACTGTGGGCCAGAACCAGATTGTTGCCATTTCCCTGATGACCCTGGCCCGCCAGGACTCCGACACTGTGTCCTGGGAGCATGCGACCGACGCCGACGGCGTGGCCCGGGTCGCCACCACTTTTACCGGAGTACGTGATGAGCTGGAGTGAGTTTGAATATTCCGTGGCCGATGGCCAGCCGCTGACGCTGTATGAGTTCCGGCTGGGCGACAGCCTGTTCTGGCGTTACAGCAACGCCGACAAAGATATTGATTTTGCTGGTCAGGTCTGGGAGGCGCAGGCCATCAGCAACAGCGGCCTCAGTTCCGGTAGCGGTGACGGGATGGATATCACCGTTCCGGCCAGCAATCCGGTGGCGCTGCTGTTTCGTGCCACGCCGCCTTCGCGCGCCGTCAGAGTCCGGGTGATGCGCTGGCACGCGACGGATGCCTCCGGCGAGTTTCGGGTCGTCTGGATTGGGGAGATCAGCAGCGTCAAACGCGAGCAGATTGAGTCCTGCAAGTTGATCACCATCAGTCTGGCCAGCACGTTCTCACGGGTCGGACTCCGTCTGACATGGGGACGTCAGTGCCCGTATGCGCTTTACGATCATAACTGCCGTGTTGACCCGCTCCAGTTTGCGGTCAGCGGTGTGGTGGTCACCGCTCTCGATGGCTCATCCATCACCGCCAGTCTGCCAGCCGGGCTGGCCGGTGACTGGTTCTCGGGCGGTTACATTGAATTTGACCGCAACGGCTATACCGAGCTGCGTGGTCTGCGGGCCCAGGATGGTAACACGCTGCATCTTTTTGGCGGCACAACCGGTCTGCAGGTCGGGCAGTCCGTCACGCTTTACCCGGGCTGCGACCGCACGATTGCGACCTGCGACAGCAAGTTTGCCAATCATCTGAACTATGGTGGCCAGCCGCATATGCCCGGTAAGTCGCCGTACACCATTATCAAACTGTTTTAGGAGGGGTACGCCATGTGGTGGGCTGTAGCTAAATTCGTAGCGGTTCTGATTGCATCATATGTGATCAATACCGCATTAGCGCCGAAGCAGAAAAACTCCACGCCGGAAGCAGCCACTGAGGATGACTGGAATATGCCTATGCCCGATGAGGGCACCCCGCAGTGCGTCTTCTTTGGTGACTGCTGGACGGCTGACTGGTTCGTCCTCGGGTACGGCAATTATCGTTATCAGGCCATCAAAAAATAACCGGAGGTGAACATGTTGATAACGATGGAGCATATTCGCGCCGGTGGTGGCTGTGCATGGGGGCTGCGGACCTTTTTTGCCCGCTATAACCTCGACCTGCAGGCGTTCATTCGTGACGGCGGGATTGACTCAGAACTGCTGGCCGGAACCGGCGACGCGCTGGCGATTCAGATCGTCGAACTGGCGCAACAGACTCAGAAAGAAGCGGGAGCATAAATGGGCGGTAAAGGTTCAAAAAAAGTCACCGTTGGCTATCGCTATTCCTGGGATGTACAGGCGGGGCTGGGGCGCGGTCCGGTTAACGAAATTGTGTCGATCATGGCCGATAAAAAGACGGTCTTTGCCGGTACGCCGGGGCAGATTTCATCCAGCACCTCGGTGTACATCGACAAACCCGGTCTGTTCGGCGGCGATGATACCGGTGGTGAGGGTGGCATACAGGGTCAACTGGATATCATGATGGGCGAACCGGATCAGGTTCCACCGGCATCGCTCCTGAAGTTGCTGACGGGACTGGTGCCGGGATTTCGTGGCGTGGTGACCACCTTCTTCAGTGGTCTGGTCAGTTGCTACAGCGCCAGCCCCAAACCGTGGTTATACCGCGTTCGCCGCACCACGAAAGGCTGGGACGGTGATGTCTGGTACCCGGAGAAAGCTACCATCATGCTTGAGAATACAGAGGGCCAGCTGGATGACGAGAGCGATCTGCTGCCGGACCAGATTGCCAATCTGCGGGCCATTCATGCTATGAACCCGGCGCACATCCTGGTGGAATGTGCCACTAATCGCGACTGGGGACGTCAGCTGACACTCGCCGATGACCTGAACCTCGACAGTTATCGTGCCGCCGCTGATACGTTGTATGTAGAAGGTTTTGGCCTGTGCTTCCGCTATAACCGTCAGGACGGGCTGGATACGTTCGTTCAGCAGGTACTCGATCATGTCGGTGCGGTGCAGTATGCCGACCTCGAAACCGGCAAACTGACCCTGAAGCTGCTGCGCGGGGATTACCGTGTCGATGACCTGCCGCTCTTCACCTACGATAACGGCATTATTGCCGTTCAGGATGATGACAGCGCCAGTACCACGTCGAACCCGAATGAAATTGTCGTGACCTGGAATGACCCCGTCACAAATGCCGATGGTGAGGTCCGGGCGCAGAACCTCGGGGCGATACAGAATACCGGACTTAACAGCAGTTCGGTCGAGTACAAAGCGATCCCCACACATTCACTTGCCGCCCGCGTAGCCCAACGAGACCTGGAGACGGCCCAGTCTGAACTGACCCGTCTGGTCATCCAGTTCGACCGGCGCGGCGGAATTCTGCGCCCGGGTGATGTTTTCCGCGTCCAGTTGCCCGACCGTAACATCGACAATATGGTGCTGCGCGTGGGAAAAATAGAGGAAGGTGATACCGGCGTCCTGACGCTGACTGTGGTTCAGGATGTTTTTGGCCTCCCATCCACCTCTTACAGCTCCGGACAACAGGACAGTGGCTGGACACCGCCGGATAAATCCGCCCGACCTGTCACCATCCAGCGGCTGATTGAGCTGCCTTATGCTGTTCTGGCCGGGACCGTCAGCGAGGCTGAGCTGAACTATCTGAAACCTGAATCCGGCTATCCTGGCGTGATGGCCATCGCACCAACCTCACTCAGCATCAACTATCTGCTGCAGACCCGCGCAGCGGGAGCCACGTTCGCCGACCGTGGCCAGGGTGACTGGACACCATCAGGAACGCTGACGGCTCCAGTCGGTCGACTCGATACCGTCCTGCATGTCAGCATGGCCATCTTCCCGACCGTTGGTGAAGGTCTGATGATTAATGATGAAATCATGCGTGTTGACGCGGTCGATATTCCTGCAGGCACTCTCACCGTCGGACGTGGTTGCATGGACTCCCTGCCGTCAGGGCACTTTGCAGGGGACAGGTGCTGGGCGTATCAGGATGCGCTGGATTCGGACGGACTGGAATACCTGTCCGGTGAAACGGTGGAGGCACGTTTGCTCACCCGGACCAGCACGGAGACGCTGGCAGAATCTGCCGCTCCGGTGGCTGCGCTGACCATGACCGGGCGTCAGGCCAGACCGTATCTGCCCGGGAATATTCGCGTGAATGGGGTCCTGTACCCTGAGGCCGTGGCCACCGCCGATACTTTTACGCTGGCATTCTCCCATCGTGACCGCCTGCTGCAGGCCGACCGCCTGATTGACTGTACCGAAAACAGCATCGGCCCCGAACCCGGTACAGAGTATGTGGTGAAACTGATTGCTCAGAGCACTGGTAGCGAGGTCTGGTCGTTGGTCACCAGTGACGCCAGCATTCCGATCCCCTATGTCACCGGCGGCGATGGTGCTGATGTGCATACTCTGACGCTGCAGAGCCGCAGTGATGGACTGATGTCGCTTTATACATTCCGGACGGGACTGCCTTCAGGTCGTTATAAGGCGTTCCCGATCACCGTCACTCTGTCCCTGACTATTATTGGTGGTAACGACTGGGCCACGGCAACGCCGGAAGATACCACTTCCGGTGCAGTGCCGGAGCTGCATGCCATTGCCGATGCCGCCGCAATTACTGCCTGGTACCCACCCGACCTGCTGGCCAGCGGTCTTTCCATTCCTGCCGATGATATTGAATGGCCAGCCGGTACCTGGCCGACGTCGCCGTGGACGTTCGGCACCCATCCAGTGCTGGCCATCGCGCAATGGACGGAAACCAGCGGTCCACTGACCGTGCTGGCGCTGGAAGGCGATGCCTCTGCGTTGCTGCTGGATTCTGCAACCGGGGCGGCAGCGGATATCGAATGGGACGCCGGTATTTATCTCGCAGAAATGGATATCACTATTTTCACGACAGGCAGTCCCGTTTTGAACGAGGGCATAATCTCCCTGAAACTGACTGAACGGAGTATCGGACCATGAGGGGAAACTATTATTATGGTCAGGGTAAGGTGTTCCTGGCTCCGAGAGATAATAAACGTGCATTCCGTTGGGTCGGTGATGTTTCATCATTGAAAATAGCGTTTTCGTATGAGCAACAAATAACAAAAGCATCACGCGGCGGGCAGCTCTATCAGAATCAGAGGATCATTACCGGGGCCAGCGGTTCAATCAGTTCAACCTGGCATAATTTCTCGGTAGAAAATCTGGCGTTGTTATTGGGTGCTCAACCGGTCGATGAACCGTTTGCTATTAATGAACAGTTCTCATTACCTGATGGAATTGTTAAAGGGGATATTATCGCACTTCCCCACACCACGGTTTTTAACGTCAGTATTAACGGACTGGAACGCCATACAGATTATATTGTTGACCGCCAGTTCGGTACCATAGAGTTTCTGGTGACACCTGAATCGACGGGGCTGATTGCGGTTTACGAACATCTTTTTAACCAGTGGCTACCGTTTTTTTCTGCGAAAACTCAGGAGTTTTATTTACGTTTTCAGGGGGTGAATCTTGCAGAAGGTTCGTCACCTGTGCTGCTGGAACTGTACCGGGTCTCAGTTGACCCTCTGGCCGCGCTGGAAATGATTAGCAGCGGGAATGACCTTTCAGGCATTGATATGACCTCGATAATTCTTCCCGACTTTAATCAACATAGCGAGACAGCATTCAGCTTTTTCGGACGGGTGCAGTTCGTTAATCCGTCATCATCACAATCTCCGCAAACAGCTCTGATGTATGACGGACGGGCTAACTATGACGGCCAATATCAATACCGAGGTAAGTAATATGTCAAATCTGAAAGATGTCCCTGAGTGGGCTGAAGGTATTTATCAACTCACTGTAGAGACTCCGGTTCTCGGTAAGCAGGAAGATGTTCCTGGCGATGGCCCATCGAATATACAGGCACAACAACTGGCTAACAGGACCAGGTGGCTCCGCCTGCAGCTTGAGTCAGCCAGTGATTACAGAGAATATACGTTTTTCATAACTGCTTCTGATCCTGACGGTACTCGTGCAGGCCTCGCCGGTACTCCAGAAGGAAAAATATTTCGTGTTGTTCAGGGGGCCGATGACACACTTGCCTTTATCTATTATCTGAATGATGGGGGGACTGCCGTTAAGCAATCCGGTTTATTAGGTCAGGGCTCAATCACCAATACCATTCGCTTGTATAAAACTGAACAACAGGCTATTGATGATTTATCTGCTGGAAATATATTGCCAGAAGCAAAATGCTGGATAGACAGTGAAGATGATTTTCTTTCACATGAGTACATTAATGTCGGCGGTACTCTGGAACCGACTGGAAGAGTTCAACCATCAAAAGAATACGTGGATGACGTTTCTGGACCGGTCAGATTTCTGGACAGTAAAAGTAATGCAACCTTTTTCCATAGATGGAAAGATAAGGTCGGGACGGTTATTGCCGGGTGGAAAAGCTCGTCCAATGGCTCAGTGTTTTTTGACAGCCGGATGTTGAAATTTGGACCGAATGGTTTTTTTGGCCAGGGGATGGAGATTTCCGCAGATCAAGTTGGCAATAACCAAATCAAAGCCGTGAAAGGTGCTGATGGTATCACCCGTGTGATTGATAAGCGTGGTGTTACATTCGCTAAAATCAAGAACGGTGTGGTGACATTATCAAAGCTGAAACTCGACCTGCTCTCTAATATGAGCATCAGTTCAGGTAATACCATATGGAACATTAAAAAGTCTGGCTCAGATATTACCGTGTCTGATAAACGCGGCATCATAGGATTCAGACTTGATGCCAGAGGTTATCTGCATGGAAACTTCATTAATGCGAATAAAGACGACAGGCAGTTAACCGAGGAAGATATTTTGTTTAGGCTGGAGGCGCTTGCTGCTGCAAAACAGGCCAACAGATATAACCGTATTTATAACGCTGAACCGAGAACCAGAAAGAAATATAAGATAATACTTCTGTATGGTCAGTCTTTTATCCCTGCAGCCCAGAGCAACTGTGTCCTGACTCCCCGTAGCCGTTACAACTCGGTCATGCTCGGCCAGTCACCACGGGGGATGTTTTTCAGCAATCCACCAGAGGGAAGTGAAGTGTATGGCCCAGTGGGTGGAGAAAATAAGTTTTATCCCCTTGGTGAGGTATGCCAGGACACTTCAGGAAATATAGTGGTGCAATCCGGGTATGGTGAAACCATGTGCACGTCTATTGCAGACGAATTTAAGCGTATGCACAACCAGTCAATTGGTGTTGAAGACGATCCGGACACTGTAATTTGTATTGGAGCCTGCGGTGTTGCTGGTCGTTCTATAGCCCAACTGAGCAAAGGTGCCTCTCCTGAATTATATAACAGAGTAGAAACGTTCCTTTCTGGCGTTGCTGAAGCTGTTACAGCTGAGGGGGCTGAATGGGAGGTTGTGGCAATAATTTATGGTCAGGGTGAAAATGATAACAGTCAGTCCATGACGTTCTATCAGCAGAAGTCCATCGAGATGCGTACGAATTTGATCGCTTCATGTAAGGCTGCTTCTGGTCAGAAACACGACCCAGGATATTTCATCAACCAAATTGGCAATACATACATAAATGGGATGGGCGTACCACTGGCCCAGAGTAAACTGCCTGAGCTGGTCAGCAGAACCGTCCTTGTGGCGTCTTATCAGGGACTCCCAAATCCTGGTGCGCATCTGTGCGCTAACTCATACCGTGCTCTGGGATGTCTGTATGCCAGAGAGATATGGAGATATTACGATAGCAACGGTGACTTCACATTCAGGGCTGTCAAAGCCTGCCACCGGGGCAACGTGGCATATGTTTCATTCACCCCGCGTGTTGCACCGCTTAGTTTCAAATCGTCATACAACAAATGGGACGAAACGATGTATGACGACAAAGGTTTTACCATTACAGATGGCTCAGGGAGTCTTTCTGGTTCAGACCTGACGGTTGAAATAGTCTCAGACAGAGTGGTCAGGTTAACGGCTATCAGAGACTTTACCGGTCCCGTAACTATTCTTCTTGGCGATAAAGCGCATGCTGGTATCCATAATCTGTGTGACTCGTCAGTTGAAGAGGCTGGGATTAACTGGGAATACACTGGCACTGTCCAGGGCCAGTACGTACAGGAAAACATTGCAGCTCTCGTGAACAAACCTTACTCACTGACTAATTATGCTGCTATAGAGCAGATATCTTCGGAGGCTATCTAATGTCACTTGATCTTATTATGGGCGACACAATTTTCGAATCTGGAATCGGCATCGATTTGCCGGTGAATGACGGGTTGTTGTCGTTTGGTCTCGGTGGGGATCTGTTTGGCGTAAACCTTGTGGACGGAGGAGTACAACCGACGATAGTTGGAAATCCGACGCGTATTGATGCTTACTCAACACTTCTTGGTCCGAATGGTTATCTCGATTTAAATATCAAAGAAACCAAAGCATTTACGTATTTTTCCGTGAATAAGCTTTGGGTGTCAGGTAGTGGTGGTAACTCTCAGTTCATTGGCACCTTTCAAAGCTTTGCCAGCGATGGGACCACTGCCGTTGTAGGTTCTGGTATTGTTATGGAGTCGGATGGGAAACGTGATGTTATTGCGGCTATGATCAATGGTTCAACTAATGCCTCCTATTCAAACAACGCCTTTATCACCGATGCCAGTGACCTTCCAACAACTGAGGCAGCAGCAGAATGGCGATGCCTGGCCGCTATGTTTGACCCTACTGGCGTCTATAATCCCTCTAACCTTCGTTATAAATACATCTGGGATAAAACGAAAAATAAGGTTCAGAGCGGCGGGACAACAAGCACAACCGACGTTCGTGACCTGCGTGGGACAGCAACTATCCGTGTGGGTAACACCGGGCCGCGAATCACGCAAAACCGTTCATTCCCATATATGGGACACGCTGTGTTTAATCGGGCATTGACGTCAACTGAAATGACATTGATGTACAACAGGTTTAGGGATATCGGAGAAATCCAGGGAATGTCACTCTAGCTTAAAAAGGGTCTACGGACCCTTTTTCTTTCGCCGATACACCTTTTTGTAATTCCTTCACAACCAGTGAAACGTCTAAACATGCAATTTATCGCGCTTGTTCTTATTAATTTATCGCGCCCGGCATCACCTTCCGATGAAATTGTTAAAGGGTCAATTAGCGGTTATGTCTTTGAGCAGTTTGAAATCGCTTGTTATACCTCCCTGCTTGCCGCTGCGAATAAAGCTGGCGACGTCGCATCGATCCCGGCCATCGAATCAATTCTGGCAGAGGAGCGGGCAATGGCCGACTGGCTGCTGAAGCATATTCCGCAAACGACGGAGGAGTTCCTTCTGCGATCTGAAGCCGAAGGCGTTGAAGCTAAAAAATAAGCAATAAGGATAAGAGCCTATGTTCCGACACGTTAAGCAACTTCAGTATACCGTAAGGGTCGCGGAGCCAAATCCGGGACTGGCGAACCTCCTTCTGGAACAATTCGGCGGCCCTCAGGGTGAGCTGGCCGCCGCATGCCGCTATTTTACTCAGGGTCTGAGCGATGACGATCCGGGTCGTAAAGATATGCTGATGGACATTGCTACCGAGGAGTTGAGCCACCTTGAAATTATCGGCTCGCTGGTTGGCATGCTCAATAAAGGGGCGAAGGGTGCCCTTGCGGAGGGAACCGAAAACGAAGCCGACCTGTACCGTTCGCTCACCGCCAACGGTAACGACAGCCATATTACCTCTTTGTTATATGGTGGAGGTACGCCGCTGACCAACTCCGCCGGAGTACCCTGGACCGCCGCCTACATTGACACCATTGGTGAGCCCACCGCGGATTTACGCTCCAATGTGGCGGCGGAGGCGCGAGCCAAAATCATCTATGAGCGCCTGATCAACGTCACTGATGACCCCGGAGTTAAGGATGCGCTGGCCTTTTTGATGACCCGGGAAGCCGCCCACCAGCTCTCTTTTGAAAAAGCGCTTCAGTCCATCAGAAACAACTATCCGCCCGGTAAATTACCGCCACTCCCCGAATACGCCAGCACCTACTACAATATGTCGGAGGGCGATGACATACGCGGTAGCTGGAATAGCGATCGGCACTTCGACTATGTCGCGGATCCGCAGCCTGCAGTAGACGGCGGAGACGGGAGCGTCAGCGTCAGGTTAACAGCCGAGCAGAAGGCTCTGGTTAAAGCCATGGCGGAACGGACCGAATCCGACCCCGAGGGCGATCCTCTTACCGGCGCTGAGCTCGGCGAAGGTAAGAAAAAGCCTTAATCATCAGCACCTGTTGTTAATCACTCCCCCCTGCTCGGTTCGGGGGGTTGTTATGTGATGGGGTCCGGATCATGTTTGAACTCGACGCGTTTAATCTGGCACGGCTGCAGTTCGCATTTACCGTCTCTTTTCATATTCTTTTCCCGGCAATTACCATTGGGCTTGCCAGCTATCTGGTGGTGCTGGAGGGGATGTGGCTGCGGACAAAAGACGACGTCTGGCGCTCGCTGTATAATTTCTGGCTGAAAATTTTTGCCGTTAATTTCGGCATGGGCGTGGTTTCAGGCCTGGTGATGGCCTATCAGTTCGGTACCAACTGGAGCGGTTTCTCTCAGTTTGCCGGGAGTATTACCGGTCCCCTGCTGCTTTACGAAGTCCTCACCGCGTTTTTCCTCGAAGCGGGCTTCCTGGGCGTCATGCTTTTTGGCTGGAACAAAGTCCCCCCAGGACTGCATTTTTTCACCACCTGCATGGTGGCGCTGGGCACGCTGATGTCAACTTTCTGGATCCTCGCGTCCAATAGCTGGATGCAGACGCCGCAGGGTTTTACCATTGAAAACGGTCACATTATTCCCCAGGACTGGCTGGCGATTATCTTCAACCCCTCTTTCCCGTATCGCCTGTCGCACATGGCGATCGCCGCTTTTCTCAGCAGCGCGATGTTTGTCGGCGCCTCCGCCGCCTGGCATCTTCTTCGCGGCAATGATACGCCGGCGATACGCAAAATGTTCTCAATGGCGATGTGGATGGCTCTGCTGGTCGCGCCGATCCAGGCGATGGTTGGCGATATGCACGGCCTTAATACGCTTCAGCATCAGCCGGCAAAAATCGCCGCCATTGAAGGCCACTGGGAAAATAAACCCGGCGAAGCCACCCCGCTGCTGCTGTTTGGCGTGCCGGACATGGCGGAAGAGCGCACCAAATACGGTCTGGAAATCCCGGCGCTTGGCAGCCTGATCCTCACCCATAGCCTGAATAAACAGGTCCCTGCCCTGAAAGATTTCCCGAAAGAGGATCGGCCAAACTCCCTTATCGTCTTCTGGTCGTTTCGCATCATGGTGGGTATGGGCATGTTGATGATAGCCCTTGGCGTCTGGAGCCTCTGGCTGCGCTATCGGCAGCGTCTTTTCCACTCTCGCGCCTTCCAGTGGTGCGCCCTGGCGATGGGTCCAGCGGGGCTGCTGGCGCTGTTGGCCGGCTGGATCACGACCGAAGCGGGCCGCCAGCCCTGGGTTATCTATGGTTTTTTACGCACCCGGGACGCGGTCTCCCTGCATAGCACAGCGCAAATGGTCGTCAGCCTGCTGGTCTTTATCGCGGTGTACTGTTCGGTCTTCGGCGTCGGTTATTACTATATTATCCGGCTGATTAAAAAAGGGCCGCAGCCCGTCAGCGAATTAACGTCGTCAACCTCCGGCACGCCGGCGCGCCCCCTTTCCGCCGCAGAAGCCGTGCCTGAAGAGGAGAAAAGCTAATGGGCATCGATATTCCCGTGATCTGGTTTGTCATCATTGTGTTTGCCACCCTGATGTATATCGTGATGGACGGCTTCGATCTGGGCATCGGTATGGTCTTCAGCTTTGTCCCCAACGCCAATGAGCGTGACGTGATGATGAACAGCGTCGCCCCGGTGTGGGACGGCAATGAGACCTGGCTGGTGCTGGGCGGCGCGGGGCTATTCGGCGCCTTTCCGCTGGCCTACGCCGTGATCGCCGACGCGCTGACGATTCCCCTTACTGCCATGCTAATTGGTCTGATCTTTCGCGGCGTGGCCTTTGAGTTTCGTTTTAAGGCCACCCCCTCCCACCAAAAGTTCTGGGATTACTCGTTTGTCGGCGGATCGTTGTTGGCCACCTTTAGCCAGGGGATCGTCGTGGGCGCGGTCATCAGCGGCTTTGACGTTGCCGACCGCAGGTTCATCGGCTCCGCGCTGGACTGGTTGACGCCCTTCAGCCTGTTCTGCGGCTTAGGGCTGGTGGTGGCTTATACGCTGCTTGGCACGACCTGGCTGATTATGAAAAGCGAAGGCGCGCTGCAGCAGCGTATGCGCGAGCTGACCCGCCGTACGCTGCTGGCGCTGCTGGCGGAACGCCCCCGGGGCCGCGGCTGGGCGCACAGCGTGAT
>OAVE01000576.1_pt1 | contig 12087 bp, 8 predicted proteins | sample 1476361 | NCBI WGS metagenome assembly OAVE01 (sample SAMEA2580078, study PRJEB22360) | human gut metagenome | biome: human gut; feature: human-associated habitat; material: faeces | place: Denmark | collected 2008/2010
TCTTTCGATAAGAGCAACACGTGCTCCTTGCCGGGCGGCGGCTACAGCCGCACATATCCCGGCAGGACCTGCACCTGCTACTATTACATCATAATATTTTGTATTCATTATCTGCTTGTATATGGACCGGAAATAGTCTTAACAGTCATTGCCCCGTCAGAATCTGTGATTGTCACAACTCTATATTTGTTTCCTCCGTCGGTCACACGAACTACAATATGTCCATCATATCCCTTTACTCTCGCAGCCTCTTCCGCCGTAACCCGGTCGTCTACTCCGCTGGGGCGATCGCCTTGCCAGAAGTTAGTGATAAACATGTCACACGTAGGGAGTGTTGTCTCCATCGAATTCAGTATATCGGTGCGAGGATGACAATCTACCCACGAATTGATAACAATCGTTTGTGGATTGAGTGCTTTCAGAGCATCCACCTGATTGGTGTTGGTTACTCCGTGATGGTTAGCTTTCAATAGTTCCACCTGACCTACTGCTTTTGCACAGGGTAGTTCGGCATCTTTCCACGCATGACTCGAACGTCCGTTATACTGAAGGTCACCACCGGCAAAGAAATCAAAGTTGCCATACGAGACTTTCATCACACAACTGGTAATATTCTCCGGCGGACAATTGTCACTGGAGGTAATGTTCTTACTGTTTTCGTATGAAATCTCCGAGAGTTCAGGGAATGTCTTCTTTGTGGTAGTGCCCGAACCTGTCCAGATCTCTCCATTCACTGCCACGTTTTGCACCTTTGCAGTAGGGTACTTTGCAGGATTATACTTCTGAACGATCTGATTATTCGCCCCTGCTTTGAATATCGCAGCATCGAACTTTTGATTGGCGACATGCCATTTCACTGCATTGATATAGTTATTACAACTTGGAGCATTGTCTGCCATTGTCGCCATATTGAACGGATAGTTATAATCGGGATAGCCACGATCGAGAAGCGTACCAATCTTGAAATTGTCGAAAATCTCGGCAAAACCTATTAACGAATAAGTACTGGAATTAGCTGATTTTGGCAAAGAAGAAGTATAACCGCCGAAGTGGTCATTATGGAAGTGGGTAAGTACGGCATAATCAATCGTACTGTTACCTGTCCATACCATACACTTACGAATGTAATCAGTTATAATCTGTGAACCACGGGTAGAAGTCAGAGTCGGATCCCAACGACTACGGATACCGGTATTGGTCGTATTACTATTAGAGTTGGTTGTAACACTCGAACTTGCGGCATCGATAAGCATTTGCGTACCATCCGGGAATATTACAAACATGCTTTCACCGGTAGTCGTATTGATGAAATGAATATCCATCACACCCTCCTGCCAGGCAGGAATCGTTTTACCTACCTCTATTTCAGTGGCAGCATCTTCCCCACCTCCATCCGGACGAATCAAAAATGAGTGAGACTCATTGGAGCTGCATCCTACAATCGCAAGGATGAACAGACTAAGTATAAATATTAACCTTTGCATGCTATATGAAGATTTAAAAACATCTCTCCGCCTTCAATGCTGACGGCAAGACGAATATAATTACCAAAATTTGAATTTACCTTTATAATATGTTGGCCAAGTCCTTTGAAGATTACAGGTTCACTACCGTCGTCAGCCCAATGTATACCGTCTTGCGATAGTTGTACACGACCTTCGAATACGGGATCTCCTTCTATTTTCTCAACCATAACAAAGAATATAGCCTCATCTGCCCAACCAGCCTCGTAAGGATGAGTGAAGAAAGTACCTTTAAAGAACTTCTTTACCTCAAGATGGGAATCATTAAACATTTTCATATATTACATTCCTCCTTTTATTCTTGTGAAACAACAACAGAATCTATATAAAAGAATACACGACGATTGGTATCAGTACCCACCCAGAAAAGAGGATTGATAAGATTGTCGATGCGTCCATATCCGTCAACGGTATCGGCTGCAATGCCACGCATATCCCAAATTTTGTCCTGACATTGGAATTCTACATATTCACGAAGCTCTGTGTCAAGTTTCAGACGCATGTATTGCCAATTGAGTTTACAGTCGGTCTCATTGTAAATGAGTTTCTGATGACCATCTTTCAAATCCTTGAATCCATCGTGGTCGCCATTAGGATAACGGCGGCCGAACCACCAGGGATCGACTCCCCTCTTACACCAGTCTCCGTCAAGTCCATAAGCCCAATCGCGGTCGGTTATGTCTTCATTGGAATGTTCATACTGCCACTTCTGCATTAATTTGCCATCTACTGCATTGAGATAGCGAATTCCTACATGGTAACGTTTTCCACCCTCCTGTACATCGAATCCCATACCAAAATCGCGGATAGAACTCTCATGCAAACCCGGTTGCGGACGGTCACCGCCATCCACCACATCCTGCTCCGCCGTGTATGTAAACCAACATTCTATCTGCAAATATTTGCAGCCCGGACGAGAGAACGAAAGCCGCTTAATGGCATGTCCCAGACAACCTTCCGCCGGAATCTCCGTATAAGGAGCGGCAACAGGTCTTGTCGAAAGTTTAAGAGAGTAAGTGCCGGACATTGCCCCGTGAGTGCCCGGATACCTGAAAGTAGCGGAACTAAGCATGACCGGTGGCCACTGGTCTTTATTGACCAATGTCTTGGGAACATCAAAATCGGGATATTCCGTAAAGTTAGGCATCAATGTCATCCAACCGTTAAAGCCGGTGTTGAATACATCATAGCTCAACACCCTTTTCAATGGTTGATAGCGACTGCGCAATAAAATTTCTCCAATGCTCATAATATCATTTATTTAATAAAGTTAGTACCCTGGATTTTGAACAAGTTTGCCATTCATTATCAATACATCATCACTTGGCAATGGCCATAAATAAATCTTCTCATCATACTTACGTTCACCATGCTGGACGATATAGGTTCCGTCGGCCATCGCTTCAAAAGAAGGAAATCCGTCTTTGTCAAATGTCGGAGTCTCCGGCCAAAACCAGTTGCCTGCCGCAAAGTATTCCTTTGCCCTGTTGGCTGTACGGGTAAATCCGTACATATTGTGTCCGAAAGCATTTTCAAACTGATGCCAACGAAGCAAGTCGAAATAGCGCAGATTTTCCCATGCAAACTCCACACGACGCTCACGACGGAGCACTTTGCGCAATGCTGTCTGATCGGTTGTCGTGATGGACGGATAGTCGTTGGTTTGTGTACGGGTGGTGCCATAAGCACGGGCACGGACATCATTGATGCAAGCAAGGACAGTAGCGTCAATCTCCCCCAGTTCAATCTTAGCTTCGGCATACATCAACAATACATCGGCATAGCGCATGAGAATGACGGGGTTGTCGTTATACAAAGTAGTACGCCATGATTCTTGCGCGCCTTTGCGCAGGCAACAACCATTGTAAGCACAGTTGGAAGCATCCGAACCGCCTTTGGAATCTTTATTTGTAATCATACGATTTTGCGTATAGTCCATTATTTCGAGTGCGTTTGGCGCAGGATTCCACTCAATACCATAGATACGGCTGCCGGGAGCAGCAAACGTTTCCAGGCAACGGGGATCGCGGTTGGCAAATGGATCGTGAGGATCAAAACCGCTGCCCGGTTCATCAATCGTCTTGCCATTCGTCATTTCGTAGACAGCAAGAAGTTCCCACGAAGGTTGTGCATTATGTGTACCGCCTGCCGAACGGGCAATAAAGGAACCGATAGCCTGTGTAGTAGGTTTACCGTTTTCATCCAACTCAAGGTCGCTTGAGTGAGCAACAGAGAAGATAACTTCTTTGCTTCCTCTTGTCTTGTCGCGGAAAAGTTCTCCATAATCAGGGGCCAAGTCATATACTTCCAGATCCATACAGTCTTGCGCAGCCTTTGCGGCAGTCCCGTACGAGCCTTGTAAGCATAAGCCGTTCCTTTGTCTACACGGGTGGCGCCGCTATTATTATTTGCGGCCGGCAAATTTTCTGCGGCATAGTCATAATCTTCATAAATTTGTTTCAGAACGACAGCTTTGTCGGTACGCCCCATCTCAAATGCTTCCTCCGGAGTAATCGAAGTCACGTAGAAAGGAACATCTCCCCAAAGAGTAATCAAACGTGAATAAGCAAATGCTCTGAAAAAACGGGCTTCGGCACGAAGCGTATTCAGTTCAGTGGTGGAATATTTGCCTTCAAGTTTGTCGAGTGCCTCCAAAATCCGGTTGGCACGACTAATGTTCTTGTACGTGTAACTCCAAACAGTCTTGATGTTAGGATTACTTGTAGAAGACGCATTCAGTGAACCTGCCGCAATGGTATAAATGTTGGTTCGTTGTGCCCAGTCATCCGTATTACGGTCCAGCGTCCAACCTTCTTCTATAACAAAGAAAGTACTGCGATAAAAATCGTTCAACGAGATTCGAACTTCCTCCGGTGACGAGAACCAGTTTTCACTGGATGCGGCTGAAGGAGGATTCAGATCGAGGTTCACACAAGAAGTTACAGATAGAAGAGCTATCATGCAAATCAATACATGTATTTTTTTCATATTATGTAATTTTTTCATACTCCATTAGAATTTGATATCCACTCCAAATGTATAAGTGCGTGTGACATAGGTAGAAGCACCTGCTTCAGGGTCCCATCCCGAAAGATAACTATCAAAGCAGTATGGATCATCGATATTGACGTACACCCGAAGTCCTTTGATTCCGACTTTAGAGACGATTTTTTTAGGAACTGTATAGCCAACGTTGATATTCTTTATACGCATATAGGCACTACTCTTGAGCCAGTAATCCGACATTTTGTAGTTGTTGTATTCACCGCCCTGATGACTCAAACGGGGATAGCTGGCTGCCGCGTTCTGCTCTGCAGTGTTATATACACTCCAATAATTACGGCTGCCATTGTCGTTCAGAAGGACTGACGGAGCCGGAAGCCATTGTCCCTGCATGGGGCGAATCATACTTTCGGTGAGGCGTGAAAGTTGTTTCCCGACACCATTGAAGAGTAAGGAGAAAGAGAGACCTTTCCAGCCCAAACTAATAGAACCTCCATATAGATAGTGTGGCAATGAGCTGCCAAGCACTACGCGGTCGTATGTCTCATTGATAATTCCGTCAGGAGTGCCGTCCGGACCGCTGACATCTACATATTTCACATCACCCGGTTTGGTAGAAGCCGAAAGCAGAGCGCTTTCACTGACTTCCTCTGCGGTCTGGAACAAACCTGCAGTCTTATATCCGTACCAGGAATTATATTCTGCACCTTCAGTAATAATGGTACCATCGCTGTTAAACTGCTGCTTGCCGTTAAGATTATCTATTATAGACTTGTAATCAGAGATATTAAAACTTACCGCATAACTTACATCTCCGATACGGTCAGACCAGCCGAGTTTCACTTCCCAACCGCGGGTATGCATTTTACCTACGTTCCTGTCAGGTGCCGAATAACCTGTAAACGACGGGATTGCCACTGACAAGAGCATATCTGTTGTCTTCTTATAATAATAGTCTGCGCTAAAGTCAAGACGATTGTTAAAGAAAGCGGCATCCACACCTATATCCCAGCTCTGTGTTTTCTCCCAATGGATATTCTCATACGCATAATCCTGTTGAGCGGCAGACATCGAAGATTGGGGCGTAGAACCTGCACTGTCATACATAATGGCATTATTGAACGAAATGTATGTCTGATAAGGATAATTTCCAATCCGCTCGTTACCGAGAGTACCGATAGAGGCACGGAACTTCAGATAGTTTATCGGGGTTATGTTTTGCATGAATTTCTCGTTAGAGATGACCCAACCCACCGATGCGGACGGGAAGAATCCCCAACGGTGATCCTTGTGAAAACGTGAAGATCCGTCTTCACGAGCATTGAGCTGGAGGTAGTAACGGCTGTCGTAATTATACATGACACGGCCAAAAAATGAACGGTATGCATTCTGATAAGAATTGCCGGCTACGGCAAGAGCATTCTTGTTCGCCAAATCAAGATAAGGGAAAGAAGACAAAGACATGTCGTTGGTCGATCCCGACATCGTTTCATACGTATAACTATAATCTTCATAACCGACCATGGCATTGAAGTTATGTACTTTGCTGAAGGTCTTGTCGTATGTAGCGATGAATTGTTTCTCCAATGATTTGATGTTACGGCGTTCTTCACTTAGCGAATTGGAAGTATATCCTGAAACATATCCCAGCATAACATCGGTTTCGTATGCATCGTAAACAGGTATGGCTTTCTTCATCTCCTTGATCGAAACAGTTCCGACGGTAGGAGTCAGGTTGGCAGTAAGGGTCAAATCTTTTATGGGCTTATAGCTCAAAGAGAATTTACCGGTCATTGTGTTGGATACGGTCTTCTTCTCTCCGCCTTCCAATAAGGCGGCAAGCGTATTGCTAAGACTGCCGTCTTTACCGGGACCTACACGGCCGTCCGGATAAAGTCCTAAATAAATGGAAGGATACATATAAGCTGCACGAATCGGACTACCGGAAGTCGGGTCATTTTTCGTGGCATAACGTACCGAGAAATCGATAGAACCGGAGAGCTTATCGCTAATCTTCAGATTATTACGCGAACGGATAGAGATTCTTTCGTGGTTTGAACCTTTATAGATAGCGTCGGCATTTTCGTAGGTAGCGGAAGTGTGGCTCTTGATTACCTTGTTGCCATACGTCATGGTCAAGTTGTGCTTATGGCGCATAGCGGTATTCGAAAGAATAGCGTCTTTCCAATCATAGATAGGATATTGAATGGGATCATACCTGTTGTTGGTAGCATAGTTGTCGATGTAGTCCTGTGAATAGTTGGCAAACTCGCCTCCCGCAGGATTACCGGCATCGTTCCACGACCATTCGTTATACATTGTCATGTAGTGATAAGGGTCGGTCAGGAATTTCGGAAATTCGGTAGGAGAAGACAACGAAATCTCTCCGTTATAACCGATCGAAAGCTGTCCCTCGGTTGCCTCCTTAGTCGTTATCAAGATAACACCGGCAGCAGCACGGGCACCATAGATGGATGCAGAAGCTGCATCTTTAAGTACAGTAATCTGCTGTACATCTTCGCTTGCTATATTGTCGAGGCTACTGACCATCATACCATCGACAAGGATAAGCGGACTCGAATCAGACATTGTTGTCACACCACGCACCTGAACCGTAGCACTCGCTCCCGGCATACTGCTCGAACGGGTAACCGTCAGTCCCGGAATCAGTCCTTGCAAAGATTGTGAAAGTTGAGACGTGCTCTGTTTCTCGATAAGCGAACTGTTGATTACACCGACCGCACCTGTAAGATCTTTCTTCTTTACAGATCCATAGCCGATAACAACCGTCTCTTCAAGTTGTACAGCATCCTCTTTAAGTTTTATATTTACTACACTTTTACCATCCCATACCACAGTCTCGGTCACATAACCAAGATAACGGAATTCTATTGTATGGCCTGATTCAGCGCCATTGAGCGCATACTTTCCCGACATATCGGAGGTAGTACCTTTTGCATTGTCTTTATCGTGGATCACCACTCCGACAAGAGGACCATTGGCATCGCTAACGACACCCTTCATTACATTCTGTGCAAAAGCCAGATTGATTTGCAGGAAACATGCCAATAACAGGCTTAATATACTTTTTTTCATACTATTTATTCTACGATTTCAAGCAATACATGTTGGTTATACTCTTTGATTGCCGCACCTGTTTCAGGGTTACTCGGATGTTGCGCTGAAAAACGTGTCTGGCCGCTTGCATGTGTCCAGTCAATATATTTTCCGGCATATCTGGCACCACTAAGACATAAACGGCCTGCCTGTCCGAATCTTAACACAATCTCATCCATATCTTTAGTCGTGGTAAATACTCCTTCGGCAGGGATATATGCGCCATTGTTACTGCTATCGAGCAACATTCCCGCAAAGTTGTAGGTAATAGTTGCCGAATAATTGATAGGTGCACCCGACAGTGTCTCTGTCGCACTTTCCTGAAGAGTCGAAGTCGGAAGAGCCGGTTTCCATTCTTCTCCATCCTTGAACTCAATCATCCAGTAGTTGGAACACATCGTTCCTAATTTCGTCACAAAATAGAAGTGTATCTTGGTACCGGCAGGAATGGTCGTACCTTTCATATCCCCATAGACATACCAATAATCACCCGGAATAGCTCCTGATACATACGGGTCACCATTACCACCCACGGCACGGCTGCATACGGCATTCTGCGCTACATAACCTGTCCGGTCACATGCCCAATACTCAATCTTACCACTTCCGGCACTTGGAGCAAGATACTTGCCATTGGCTCCCGGGAATACCGATTGTGCCTCATCAGCAAATGTTGCATTTGTGTTGGCAGTTAAACTATTCAAGTCCCAATCAGCCAAAATGCCCGAGAAAGCATCTTGTACAAGAGTATAGGTATAGTCTGTATCATCCTGGATGGTTACCGTTACTTTAATTGTCCTTTTGGTAAATGTCTTGTTCTCCGGGAAAGTAAGTTTAATATCACATTCGCCTACCCCATTTGCAGGAGAAACGGTCACATCCGCATCTGCACATACAGCCTTCCACTCCTTATCTCCAAAGACTTTGAACGAGGATTCTGTTGTAGTTGCGTCAATCGATTCGGTGATAGGACTGATACCTTTCGGGACAATCATCTTTTGGGTAATAACCAGCTTTAGAGGAGTTACATCATCGCCAATGAAACGAATGGCACCGACACGTGAACTAGTCGACGAATTTTCAGAGACTTTGATTGTAAACTTAGTAATCTCACCTTGTGTCTCATGCGAATCAACAACTGCCCAATGGCTATCGCTTCCATCGGTCTGACAATCGTTATTGACTCTGTAATAGACATTAGATGAAAGGTCAACAGTGAAAAGTCCACCTTCTGCTTCTACATCAAGTGTCTTTGTCGCGAGTGTCATATACGGATCATCCGAGTTATGACAAGATGCAAAAAGCACAAGCGACACACTTGCAAACAATAACATCTTTAGATTCATTTGATTAGTATTTAGGGTTATTAATAATTGACTAACTAGACATTTTCAGACGTCTTGCATATATAATTCTGTATATCACATAAGCAAGTATCATGGCAATCATCAGTACGATACTTCCTATCACAATTCCTTTGACCGCAAGGGTCTTCGGATCGCCGGCAATAAGCAGACCAATCAGTAAGAGCGCAACGACACCAATGGTAATACAGAAGCAGTTAACAGCCAAATGCGAATAGATTAATACCGCTTTCTTCTCCTTTAACGTTGGTTCGCGATCGGCTTCAGGATCAGTATATTCACAAATGGCTTGATAACCTTTGTCTTCATACTTTTTACGTGCCGACCAAACTTCCATGATTGCAAGGATAAGTACAGGAAGTACACAACCGGCAACTGACTCTATAAGGCTTGGACTAATAACGGAGGCGGGAATTATGACGCGAGCCATAATACCAACGAGCCAGGTAAGGATCATTGCAGAAATAAGTTGGTTGCCTGTCAGCCGCTTCGAGAATAGCCCCCATATCGACGGAATGTATAAAGGACACATCACCATAGTAAGAAGAGTTACTACCACCTTTTCGGCACCTCCGGCAAACGGGATGAGCATTGACAAAGCGATAATCACAAGTCCAAAGACAAATGTGAAGAGACGTCCTACCTTGATACGCTTTTTCTCATCTGCCTGACGGTTTTTCTCTTTGTGTCCCCAAATATCATAAGTATATACATTGGCATATACATTCAAAATGCCCGAAACATTACTCAATGTAGCCGATAGCATCGCTGCCAACATCATACCGACCATCCCTTTCATAAGTACGAGTTTACTCATATTCACATAAGCGTGTTCGCCGTTGAAAGTCATTGTGGTTGCATCCAAATCAAGCGCAAGTCCAGGTTCCATCACACGATAAATCATGGTAGGAAGATACCAGATAAGAGGAGTGACGAGATAAAGAATTCCGATTAAATAAGTACTCTTTTTCGCGTCTCTTGTAGTAGGTACGCTTATGTATCGCTGTACAAACGGCCAGTCACCGCCAATCATGGACACATTGAGAAATATCCACAGTAAAAGCCACCCCCATGTATAGGTCGGAGATGTGCCCGAGAAGAATCCCGGTATCTCACTGGCCTTATCAATAAATGCACTTACGCCTCCTACCGCGTTAAATGAAAGAGGTATCATAAATACAACCACGGCCAGAAGTACTCCGAACTGAATTACATCAGTCATTAGTACCGCAAGAAATCCTCCGGCAATGGTGTATCCAAGAGCGATGGCACCAAGGATAAGAAGCGCCCACCAAATACTTAGATAACCCATCGGTGAATCGCCCATCATACCTGTACTTGCAAAAATACTGCCACCATCGACTTTGATTAATGCACACATCACAACCGCTACCGCATACAGAGACACTGCCGTATGTACCGCACGGGCTATAATTCCTGAAATCGTGTAAAAACTCACCGTACGGTGTCCGAACCGGATGGTAAGGAACTCTCCCGGAGATTTGATACGTAGCTCCCGCCATTTGCCCGAGATCCATTTACCGACAATAAACGATGCTACGCCAAGACAAAGTGCAACGACTACCGCAACAAGTCCCGATTTATAAGCAACGCCTCCCCAAACGACAAAGGTACTTGCCGAGAAGATAGTCATGTAGGAAGAGACTCCCGACAGCCACCACGAAGAATTTCGCCCGGCAATAAACATATCTTCGGAGTTTTTAATTTTCCGGGACATCACAACACTCACGGCAATCAGTCCGAGAAAGTAGAGTAAAATAATGATATAATCTAACTGTTCCATATTCTGGTTCTTCTTTATATAATTGCGCCTAGTTTCTTCAATTCCTCTATGAGATTGTCAATATCAGCCTTTTGTACTGTCACACCTGCCTTTATACATTGTGCGGCTGCCACTCCTGCGGCTTGTCCTACCCCCATACAACTTGCCTGAACGCGAAGTGACGCAAAGGAAGTCTTATCAGCACTAATACAGCGTCCTGCTACGAGCAGATTCGGGAAATCTTCAGCTATAAGAGCGCGATAAGGTACATACGCCGCTTTTTTAAGGAAAGTCACGCTCTGTTCCGCACCTGCTGCCACATGGATATCTATAGGATGTGCGCCGCGTGATATGCTATCAGGATATTTATAAGCATTCACATATTCTTCTGCTGTAATGGTATGTACACCTTTGATACGACGTGTCTCACGAATACCGGCATGTACGGCGACGGTCGTCACATAACTGTTTTTAAACTCTTCAAAGTTCTCTTTAAAGATTCGTGCTATTTTAAATACGTCTTCCCGTAAGCGACATTCCGCTGCGGTAAAATTTCTATTATCAATGGCATTTCCTGCAGTACGGGTCATATTAACCGTTACTTCGCCCGGACGAAGAGTGGTGCAAAACCAAGGACCTCCGAATTCGGGGATGCCAAGTGCCTCTTTCATTGCTAGAAGTTTCTCACGAACTGCAATGCAATGACAATTCTGCCCTTGTTTATTATGGTGCATGGCATCAATTATCATGGGCGAATCTGTATCCACACCTCCTAATATAAAATAGGTGGAAAGAGGTTGCAGCGGTTTACACTCATCAGCCTGCATCGGAACACCCGCCATAGCGGCAAGGTCACCATCCCCAGTGCAGTCGATATACATATCGGCACTGATGGCTTCTGTCCCATTCTTATTCTCAAAGAGGATACAGGATATTTTGCCGTCTTTTGCCTGGCAACCGCTTAAGTAAGAGTGCATATACATATCCACGCCGGCTTCCAGCATCATTTGCTGGCATAAAAGTTTGTAAAGCTCCGGATCAAAAGCTACATTGCCAAGAGGTTTCTCAATGATACAGCCTCCCATCTTCTCCAGCCGTTCGATAAATTCCCATGGAATACCGCCTATCACCTTTTCATTATTATAGGTAAAAACACTCAAAGGAGTAACAAGCCCCATTGTAGCCATTCCACCTAAAAACCCATATTGTTCCACAACAGCAGTTTTCGCACCACTGCGAGCAGCCGCAATGGCCGCAATGAAACCAGCTGGTCCGCCACCGCAGACAACTACATCAT
>OAVE01000585.1_pt1 | contig 11844 bp, 6 predicted proteins | sample 1476361 | NCBI WGS metagenome assembly OAVE01 (sample SAMEA2580078, study PRJEB22360) | human gut metagenome | biome: human gut; feature: human-associated habitat; material: faeces | place: Denmark | collected 2008/2010
AGCTCGGCCACGAACCGGCCGTCCTGGGTGCGAATCTCCACCTGGAACGCGCGCAAACCGACCTCCAGGGTCCAGCCATGCCACGAGGGGACGGCGAGGTAGCGGTCGGAATCGATCTCGACGTTGCCCTCCCGGTCGGCCCTGCGCGTCACCCGACGGCACGCGTCGTACGGGACCCGGGGCAACGGCGGCATGCGCGTCTTCTCCCCGGCGAACAGGTCCGAGATCGGGACATCCTTGCGGTAATGCGTGTTCCCGGCGATCTCGCCGCAGCGCGAGAGCATCCAGGAGGTGAGCTTCCGGTACGATTCCGCGTTGGGCATCGGGACCATGAGGTTGCGCCTGAGGAACCCGACCGCGTTCTCCACGTTGCCCTTCTCCCACCCGCTGGCCGGGTTGCGGAACCTGACCTCGACCCGGTAATGCTCGACGAACCGTCGGAACACGTCCACGATGGTGATTTCGTCCCACGCGACCCGGTGCGCGGCGCCGGTGGCGTTGCCGAACACCAGCACGCGCGGCGCCAGGCCGATATGCCTGAACACGGTCTCCAGACCCTCGCACACGCATTCGGCGTTCTCCCCGGGCAGCGCGACCACCCAGCGCATGTTCGAATACGGGAACGCCGCCACCAGGCAATGCGCCTTCACCCGAGCTCCCCTGATGCAGGCCAGGCCTTCGCCGAAATCGACCTGCGCGATGCCCGGCTCCCATCGCGGTTCCATGAAACCGTCGCCCGGGTCCCTCCAATCCCGCTTCCGCTGCCGCACATAGCGCCGCACGAGCTGGTACGAGCCCTCGTAGCCATGCTCGTCCCGCAGCCGGTGCCGGACTCGCATCGCGGTATGGCGCTGCTTGCGCGGCATCAACCGGTCCAACTCCAACCACTTGTCGATCACCGGCTTGAACGGGTCCAGCTTCGACTTCGCCTTCGCGTGTTCGGGCGGCTTGGGCGAGCAATCCTCCAATTCGGCGTACTTCCCGACCGTCTGCCTTGACACTCCGACCTCCTTGGCTATCCGACGCCAGGAAACACCCTGCGCGTCGAGAATCCTGATATGTTGTCGCACGGGCGTCGACACCGTCATGTTCCTTTCCTCCCCTGGGAAAACCACTACCAACCAGGGAATCTAATCGGGACGAAACGGGCCGACGCCCTTTTGCGCCAAGGGGCGATGAAACGGTCAACTTCTTGCCGGTAACCCGGCCAACACCATCGCGGTAACTCGGCTCACCTCACATTGAACACAAACAATCCGACCACGTTCACGAACACGTACAAGGCATTTCAATCCACGCACCCCGTGAGGGGTGCGACGGCACCGCTTGGCACGGGCAGAACGTCACCGTCAAATTTCAATCCACGCACCCCGTGAGGGGTGCGACTACGCGGAGCAGGTGGACGTGGACCGTCAAAACAGATTTCAATCCACGCACCCCGTGAGGGGTGCGACATCCGGTCGATCTGTGTTTTCTGCTCGTCGGTCATATTTCAATCCACGCACCCCGTGAGGGGTGCGACCTTTGCTCCCGGGGTCGCGAAGGAGATTGGTCGTGATTTCAATCCACGCACCCCGTGAGGGGTGCGACCACCATCCAGCATGTACTTGATGCCGACGGGCTGATTTCAATCCACGCACCCCGTGAGGGGTGCGACTACGCGGAGCAGGTGGACGTGGACCGTCAAAACAGATTTCAATCCACGCACCCCGTGAGGGGTGCGACATCCGGTCGATCTGTGTTTTCTGCTCGTCGGTCATATTTCAATCCACGCACCCCGTGAGGGGTGCGACAGGTTCGCGTCGTCAGCACCACCGCCGACAGCGTATTTCAATCCACGCACCCCGTGAGGGGTGCGACGGCGCCGGGAGCGGGCTTCATGGCCCAGCCGGTATTTCAATCCACGCACCCCGTGAGGGGTGCGACGGCCTGCATCACGGTCGCCGGCATGTCCGCGTGGATTTCAATCCACGCACCCCGTGAGGGGTGCGACGAGGGTGACGGTGTTCACGCCGGGCGGCAGTGGATTTCAATCCACGCACCCCGTGAGGGGTGCGACCCGGCGCCGGGAGCGGGCTTCATGGCCCAGCCGGTATTTCAATCCACGCACCCCGTGAGGGGTGCGACAGCCTCGCGGCCGGACCGATCTGCCCTATGGCGAGATTTCAATCCACGCACCCCGTGAGGGGTGCGACCGCGCTCGCCGCCAGTTTGACAGATGGTTGGCTATTTCAATCCACGCACCCCGTGAGGGGTGCGACACTTGCAAGGAGTTTGATATGGCAGACCCGGATATTTCAATCCACGCACCCCGTGAGGGGTGCGACCCGGTCCTGTCCGACCGTAATGACATGTATGTCATATTTCAATCCACGCACCCCGTGAGGGGTGCGACACGAATCTTATGGCAATGTCTAATTTTACCTATTGATTTCAATCCACGCACCCCGTGAGGGGTGCGACTGAATTGTATGTGCGGTCCAGCACCTGCCCGGAGATTTCAATCCACGCACCCCGTGAGGGGTGCGACCGTGGTGTTCGCGTTCACGTAATCGCAGGCCTGAATATTTCAATCCACGCACCCCGTGAGGGGTGCGACTCAGATTCTCACCCAGCTAGATACTCAAATAAAGATTTCAATCCACGCACCCCGTGAGGGGTGCGACCCACAGTGCAGGATGCCGTCGTTGTCGATGACGGTATTTCAATCCACGCACCCCGTGAGGGGTGCGACCTGCCTTCGCCGGTCCAGAACAGGACGGCGTTGGCATTTCAATCCACGCACCCCGTGAGGGGTGCGACAAACCTCCCTCAGTAATTTCGGCGCAATGCAGGTGATTTCAATCCACGCACCCCGTGAGGGGTGCGACCCGACAATTCTCACGCAACAGCCTTGAGGCGTCGTATTTCAATCCACGCACCCCGTGAGGGGTGCGACATCTTAACCTACCGGAAATGCGACAGAGTCTCAATTTCAATCCACGCACCCCGTGAGGGGTGCGACACACAAACTGGTTCCCTGATACAGATATCCACCCATTTCAATCCACGCACCCCGTGAGGGGTGCGACTACAGGCCGATGAGGCGCTGAATCAGGACGCCGGTATTTCAATCCACGCACCCCGTGAGGGGTGCGACTCGATTCCACAAATAGGCGAAGGCACCGGCGGGATTTCAATCCACGCACCCCGTGAGGGGTGCGACCGCGGGAATGGACTTCGCATCCCAAGATACGGACACTCCGACCACTCCTTAGCATCGATTGTACTGTACAACCCACTCGCATCTCCCCAGATACGCAAATCTGCCGAATCGAAATACCAGCAAATCATCCACTCTTGAGTTATCAAACAGCAAGAAGAACATACACCGTCTTCAAAAGTCCTCAACCGTGGTGCGAACAGCCCAGTACTTCATGAGAGCTTGGGGCTCGCACCGACCAATATCCACACGCCACACACCAATCCGGCATCAAAGCATCATCACGCCATCAACAGGCATGTGTCGCTGCCTTCCTCGATATTCGATCTTCGAGGAATACTTCGCCCCGAGGTTGTAGTACCGAAGACTGTCTTGCGACTCATCCATAACCGCCGCCAAATCATGCTTCAGAATCAGGTAATCGGACGGCGATACGGAGCACTCGAAGACGCTGTTCTGCACGCGTTGACCGTATCTCATGCAAATCTTGGCCACGTTCCGCAGCCTTCGCCTGCCTTCGGGCGTTTCCGTGCTGACATCGTAAGCCACAACAACCATCATCGTTCCATCGTATCCCGTCTCCTTAATCATGCCGAAAGGAATCAGCTGTAGTGTTTCACATTGGCAAGCCGCTCCCCCGACTCCATGGAAAGCTATCTATTTCCACATGAACGGCGGATAAGCATCCAGATCACCGCGGATCACACGGCTGAGCAGCAATGCCTGTACATGGGGCACCAGTCCCCACGGCATCTTCTCGTTGAAAAACGGATGGGTAATTGTCTCCTGTTTTCGCTTCTGCCACGCGACAAGCACTGTTTTGCGCCCACTCTCGGAAAGGAACACGCCGCCGTTCTCACGCACTTCGAACTGGGAGGGCTTGACCGCTCCCGTGTTGATGAGCGTCAGTACGAAACGGTCGGCCAGAGCCGGCCGAAATTCTTCAACCAGATCCAGCGCCAGGGAAGCGCGCCCCGGCCGATCGGTATGCAGAAACCCCACATAAGGGTCAAGCCCTACTCCTTGCAGAGCCGCGATGCAATCACTGGTCAATATCGAATACACGAACGACATCAACGCATTTGCACGATCCAACGGAGGCCTGCGGCTGCGCTGCTCAAAGAAGAACGCGTCCTTGTTGCGTAGAATCAGGTCATCGAAAACGAAGAAATAGTCTTTGGCGGCCAATCCTTCCACTCCGCGCAGCCCGTCTATGGACGTGCAATCGCGTACACTCAGCAACGACTGCCGAAGTTTCTCGCTTTGCTCAGCGATTCGCTCACTGTTGATGCGTAGCGCGTGATCCCGTTTGGTTCGCTCAAGAACCCAACGAGAGTTGTAGATCTTCCCAATGATGAACGACCGCGCGAACAATAAGGCAGCACCGTCATCGTCCGCGAAACGGAACTGTTCACGACGAAGTAGCACGTTGCGGTTGTTCTCGCCGAGTATCGAACAGTAGTATCGTCCATGAGGGGAAAAGAACGACAGTCCTACTCCGAATTCCGAGCATCTGCCCATAAGCGCGGGCGACGCGCCCTTGTAAGAAAAGCTCACGATGCTCTCCAGGGAGCGCAACGGGATCTGTCCGAGTGCGGCATCCCCTTGCTGGACTATGACATTGTCGTTCTTCAGCGACAGATAGGCGTCCTCGCTGGTGACATACAAGGTGTTGAGCAGTTGCCTCATGTGCGATTCTCCTGTCCGGCCGCTTCTGCGCGCATGACCTCATCAATGAATTGTTTCGCCGAGCGGCTTCCCGCAAGTTTCGGCAGGCAGATATCGCGTAGCGAGCATGCTCGGCAGCTTTTCGAAGGTTTGACGTTCGGAGTGTGCCCGCGAGTGAACAGGTCGTGCATCTCGCCCGACATAGCAACGATCTGATCGCGTAACGATTCATCGAAGCGCACACGTTCCCGATGCTTGGTCTGCTGGTAGAACAACGCGCCTTCCGGAATCGAGCAGGCCAGCATCTCTTCCAGGCACATAGCCTCCGCGCAAAGTTGAAGGCGATTCGCATCCGTCTGTTTGGGTGCGCCATGCTTGTATTCCACGGGGTAAGGCAACCAAGCACCGGCTCGCCCGTGTAACGGCACGCCGGCGTCCGATTGCCGGAACTCGACTACGTCACACGCACCAGTGATGCCCAGCCGTCGTGAAAACACGCGCAGATCGCGCATGATCAGCAGATCGCCCCGCGCTTCCGACGCACCATAGTCGTGAGCCCTGTCATGTTCCAGGGAGCCGGCCGTCGTGAGATAGTTGTCCCGCCACTGCTGCTCGATATGAATCAACGCCCACTGACGTCGGCAAAACGCGAAATGCTGAAGGCCGGAGAGAGCCAGCCAGTCATCCTCAGGATACTCCGATTGTGTATGCATGCAATGCCTCTCTCTTCAACAATTCACGCAATGGGATCACCGGCACATGCGATTCGAAAGCCGGAGATCGTCAAAAACAACGACATAATGCCATTGCGATGACGATCTCCGATCTGCATGGGGAATCACAATGCGTGATCGACCATTTCGGTCAGGCTGACAGATTCCGGAATGGCTTCACGATTCACTCGAACCTCATAATCAGCAAAATCGCGGGGCACATCCACTTCTGCACGCTTATGGACGTTGATGCTGTCGAACAGCTTCCACGAGGGGGCATCGCCAAGCGCGCTGCTGTGCTTGAATACGTACAGCTTGCGAACCGCCATGTTGCCACGCGCCGCAGAGCGATCGAACTCGAACATATTCAGAATCGCTTGCCACAGTACATCGAGGTCTTCATCGCAGAAACCGGTGACGTTCTGAGCGAGCTTGGCGGAGATGTAGCCGTTCATACGGTAGAGGCCATAGGGGATGATGAATTTGTTGCCCATGGTGTTGTTTTTCTCGGCGGCATCCGCTTCCGTGGTGACGGCGATACGGGTGATGGATATCTCCTGAACGCTGATCGGATCGATGGAGCGGGCGAACCCGAGCTGTACCGGCCCCCGCACCTGGCCGCACGACAGACTACCCTTGACGAATGTGGTCATCACCGCACCAAAGGTGCGAATGTCAAAGAACTGGTCGCACATATAGTCGCGTAGACGCCGATCCAATTCGGGATCGGTCTTCTTCAGAGCTTTGATTTCTTTGGCGAAGTCCTTGCTTTCAAGGCTTGTGTCGATATGTTCCGCCTTGAGCGCCTCGCTGTCCAACCGATTGAGCGTCTGCCTGTTCTGGATGTAGATTCGCCAAGGGGCCTGCTCGCCCATGGCCGTCTGCACATAGTCGCGGATCTTACGCTTGATGCACACATCCGTCGTCAGGCCATTACCGGTTTCAATGTCGACTCGGGGCATGTTGCCGGAGTCCGGGTCGCCGTTGGGATTACCGTCCTTCACATCAAAAAGGATGGTGAAATCATAACGGTTCTCGATGGGTTTACGGTCAGTCATTGTTCTCTCCCTGTTCGTTGTTGTTCTTGTTGGCTTTGTCGAATCGTTTCTGATTTTCGAAATAATATCCGAGTTGGAATGCGCCGCGTTCCTCCAGGGAAAGACGGGAGGGATAACGGTCCCCCACTCTCCCGGTCAGCTCGCCCAAGGCCTTGTCCAACTTGACTTTCAGCCCCTTCGACTTCCAGGCTTTCCGCATGTGCTTCGCCGCGAGATCTCCCAGAATCGGGAAGATGCGGGCCGGAGTCGTGGATGCACTGGTGAAATACTTGTCCTTGATCGTGGTATTGATGCCGGGTATGGCGGCCAACTGAATCTGCTCGTAGATGGAGAACATGCGGCCGAGCACATACGGCAGATAGCCGCTCTCTTCATTGATGTCCATCCGTAGCACCTCCTTGAATTGTGCATTGGTTGTTGCGCGTAGGTAATACGCTTTGATGATCGCCGCCTTATCCGGCGAGACATCATGTTCGGCATTGATCCGACGCTCCACCGCGTTGATCAGAGTCATCGGATACGGTGTGTCTTCAAGTATCGCTTTCATGACGGCACCCGCCATTTGCGGTGACACTTTCGCGGTTTTGCTTTGTGTTCGTATGGTCTGATTCAACAATCTCCATGTAGGCAGGGAGGTCGTCGAATCGTAGACGGGGCGTCGAATGGCGGTATCTCGATAATGCCGATCGATGTTGCGCGCGAACGCCCCGAACGTATCGGTCAGATAGAACCGAACCGAAAGACGTGCCGCATTGGGGGACAGCGCGAGAATATGGAATTGTTCATCCGGGCTGAGGTGAATTCCCTCGTAGTCGTAAGGTTTTCCCTGCGCCAGCGCACGCGTGGCGTCCACGACCACTTTTTCACTCAGTCCGCCGGATTGCCCCATGTACTGATCCCACACGTCACGATATGCGTTATCGCCACAATTGGCCCATGATACGATGGTATCGCCTCCGATGCGTTGGACCCGATCACGGTCGGCGAGCAGGGTGTTCAACGCCGTCGTATATTCATAGGCCTCCCGCTTGCTCATCGGAGCGTTCTCATTTTGCTCGGCGCCATGCGAGCAGAATGCCGGGGCATTGAATGATATCAATGACGCACCTGATGATTGGGCTCCCGCGACACCTTTGATTTTGGGATGGACCTTTTCCGGAACGATGCGTTCGCCGGAAACCAGGCTTGAGACCAGTGCCGATTCATCGGCATCGTCCTCCCGCCCGTAATAGGCATCCCAGGCCTCTTGTATGCTCGGAAGCTCTCCGATGAATATTGTCCGCTCCCCATCGTCATATTCCAGGACGAAGTTCATCGTCGCTGACGACTTCCATGCCTCGTCCCCCATAAGTCGTTGGGCGGTCTGCCATTGCGGCGCCTTCGAGAAGAAGGCGCATACGGCGGAGGCGGCACGATCCTTGACGCCATCGAGTATGCGTCGATGCAATTCGCCGCACGCTTGGAACGCCTGCGCCGAACGCTTGGCGTTCCCTTTGGTGTCGCAGCCGAGCAGGTACGTGACGTTGTCGCAGAGGAAGTTCGCCACAATCCCTGATGAACGAGGAAAACGAGCCGGCACCGGAATGATGTTGACGGGCTTCTTCCCGCTGAAGTCCCCCAATGGTCGAACTCTGATCAAGGTACCATCATCGACGATGACCAACCCGTATGGAGCATTGACGTTGTCATACCCATAGGCCGGAGCTTTATTCTGAGACACCAGGACGGCGTACTCATCGCACAAATCGCCGATGATCATGATCTGACCTCCACGGATTCGACGTCCAACACGCCATCATCCAGTTCGGCGCGGAAGAACAACGGGGCGGGATGAGCCGGATTGCGATAATCAAAGTCGTACAACATGTAACCTAGGTCCCGATGCCCATGTTCAAAACCGACGGGATCGCCGGATTCCTGCCATAACTGGAATTCCACGGGGAATTCCCTCGTACCGAAGTACGGGTGATGGAAGCATTGTCCCTTGGCCGCACGCCGCATGAACATGCTCTGGAATTTCTCCGCTGAATCCGTAGATGACATTTTCGCCCGGTTGAGTTCGAAATGAGCGTCTATCACATATCGGACGTCACGCAGGATAGTGGACGAGCGTTGTTGGATGGATTCAGCGGTATATATGGCGCCGCCATCCCCACGTCCTTCCGCCATCGTTCGTATTTTGCCGATATTGATGACGCTATCGACCTCATTGCGGCGTATGCTGTCGAATCGGATAGGATTGAGCACGTGAATCCTGTCGATCCGCCAGCGCATGCCCGGATGCCAGAATATGGCTTCCAGTATTCCGCGCGCCGCGGATGGCGTCATGACGTCATAGGTGACGCGCTCCGTTTTGAATTCGCTTCTCGAGAAAAGGGCGTTTTCACCCCATACTTCCAAGCGTATTGACATCTTCCCTCCTTTCATCGAGGTGTCTTCGTCGTTGACGACTCCAACATACCACATCATTAAGATAGAGACAAATAAGAACACTCCAATAAATACAGATCCTAAGCTGGTATCATGGTGAGGGCGTTCCACACGCCGTCGAAGAGAGGCACCGCGTATTCGTTGATGCATACGGTCGCTCCCCCTCAGGGAGCGTGGATTGAAATTTATTGGTCTCTATCTGCGCGGAGCCGAAACGCCCGTGTGTCCGGCCGCCTCTACGGCCGGACACACGGATTCCTCACACGAAAATGCCATCAGCGGTCGCACCGTCCAGCTTCAACCCCAGACGCGACGAGTACAAGCCCATGTCACGCAGGACGAAGCAATCCTCTTCGTCGCTCTTCCCCGGCCCGACCGCCAATACCGCCCCCACCGACTTCAACTGTTCGAGATGCCGCGGCCATACATTGACCGCGTATCTGCCGAGTTTGCGAAACAGCGTGCGATCCATATCGCCATGCTCCAATCGCTCGCACAAGAGCGACCCCTCACCGGGCAGCGGGATATACACCGGTATGGTTGGCGTATCGATGAGCCTGAACCGTTTGGCAATGTCCGCAAAAGGCCAGTTCGCATCACGCCCGTGCAGCGGCAGGATACGCTTCCGATCAAGCGCATCATTGCCGACGTTCGCGCGGACGGCACCACCATTTCTCAGACATAGCACCTCCGCGAAATACGCGCGAACCGCCTCATCCGTATTCAAATCAGCATGACGATCGGCCACCGCCCGGAACGCCGCGATGTTCTGCCGGAGGAACGGGGCGCAGCCACCTTCCGTGGAAAACACATGGACCACACTCTCCGAAGCGAGGCGACGACCTTCGCGATTGCAGCGTCCGGCTGTCTGGATGACGGAATCCAGTCCGGCCTCTTCACGATATGCGACGGGAAAGTCGACGTCCACACCGGCCTCGATCAAGGAGGTGGAAACCACGCGGCATGACGCTCCGGCATCCAGTCGATCCCGGATCTCAGCGAACAGTCGCTGCCGATCCGCCGCACACTGCAGCGTGGTCAGGCAGAAACTGCCTTCGGCGTCATCTTCCGCCAGCCGGTCATGGAGATACTGGGCTTTGCTACGCGTGTTCACCACACACAGCACCTGCTTGTGGCTTCCCAGTCGCTCTGCAAGTGCATCCAATGCGATATCGCCAAGTCGTTTGATGGTCACACGACGGAACGAGTCCCTATCGTCACGAGTGAACGGCGAAATCTCAGGAACACGCATATGGTCGCCATCGAAGGATTCATCAAACAGTGGCTGCAGCTCCGGTTGCGTGGCGGTGCACAACACCGCCGTGGAGCCGTATCGCTCCACAAGCTCGGCAATCGCCCGTACGCACGGCCTCAGATACGGCACCGGCAACGTCTGCGCCTCGTCGAAGACGATAACGGAATCCGCTATGTTGTGCAGCTTACGGCATCGCGAGGTTGCATTCGAGTACAGGCTTTCAAAGAACTGCACCGCCGTGGTGACCACGATCGGCGCGTTCCAGTTCTCCGCGGCAAGCGCGCGCCTGAGATCCGTTTCATCCATGTCGGACTCGTTCTTGAGCTGGTACGGCGCTTCGGAGTAGTGGGGCAACACGGCGTCCGTTCCAAAGATCGCCTCGAACTGGCCTACCGTCTGATCGATAATCGACGTATACGGAATCACGTAAATGACGCGTCGCAGATTATTGGTGCGCGCATGTTCGAGGGCGAACGCGATCGAGGAAATGGTTTTGCCGCTGCCAGTGGGGGCAGTGAGCGTATATAGGCCGGTGCCGTATGACGGATCTTTGCCGCAGGCCAGGCATCGCTCAAGCAACTCACAGCGTCTGATATCAATCGGCCGCTTATCGGGTGCGGCAAGATATCCATCGGCTGTGTTCTCCATGATGGCGGCCAGGCGATCGATCCGGGACCGGTCTTCGGCGTCACGCTCGACGGACACCGTCAGCGACGCCTCACGCAGGGCATCGAATGCGGGCACCCGGCCACTCGCCAGGTTCTGCGGACCAAGGTACTTCTTCAAAGATTCAAGGATGTGATGTTCCGCACGGTCAATACGATTCGAAGTGAAGAATTCGGCATCAAGTCGATCCGCATCCACCAAAGCGGAGAACAGCATGCGCGTCAACATCATGTCGGTGTACGGCGACCATCGCTCGGAACGCTTGCCCGAGGTCATCGGCTTCGCGGATCGAGTCCCATGCAGGAACGCCGACTGCGGAATATTCAGTTGAGTCTCTCCCGCTTGAGCCAGAGCGAGTGGATTGCAATCCCCCGCCCTGCGCGCCCTGTTCATGCGGCTCATGAACGTTGGACCCTCCAGCTCGCCGTAACTGCCGAGATCAGGCAGCCCCGCGTGATGCCCGGCCACCGCCATCGCCGCCAACGGGGCATGCCGCATCAACAGCAACGCGCCGGCCGTCGAATGGTCGACGGGTCCGCAATGATCGGGGTTGCGGATTCGCCGCTGGAAAGCATCCGAGTATTTGCCCAGATCGTGGACCAGACCAGCCAGCAATCCGTCGTCAAGATACCCGAAGCCCTTGGCAAACCCTCCGGCGAGGCAACCGGCCATGGCCAGGTGCTCCGCGCAGGTCTCATACCCGTGATCGCTGGTTCTCGCATAGTACGTCGCACACATTATCGTCACCTCGTCAATCGCTCCGTATCGCAACGCCATCGTCGCAGCGCAAGCATACCACGAAACAAAAAGTGGTCCCGCCGCTAAACGGCAGGACCACTTCGCCGCGCCATC
>OAVE01000590.1_pt1 | contig 11763 bp, 10 predicted proteins | sample 1476361 | NCBI WGS metagenome assembly OAVE01 (sample SAMEA2580078, study PRJEB22360) | human gut metagenome | biome: human gut; feature: human-associated habitat; material: faeces | place: Denmark | collected 2008/2010
CGTCAAAGCCAAGGAATGGCTGCATGACTATCTCCAAGAAAATGTCCGCAGCCCCATCGCGCAGGGAATCATCGGCACCAGCGCCATCATCAGCGCCATATCCGCGCTGATGTTCGGGGTGTTTGACGACAATCTATATCGATATCGGATAGGGCGTAGGTTCGGACGGCGTCATCTCATGTTGATGCTTATTGCGCCGTCGCTGCTCATCGGTGTATTGCTGTGGATTCCCGGATCGCCAGTGCCGCTGTACGCGTGCGTTTACGTGCTATGGGTGGTGCTGGCCTAGGCTTTTCAGGCGTGCTACAACCCGTTGCCTGGCGAAAAGACGAAGGATTTCAGCCAGCGGACGAAGTTGTCGACCACCAGAATGTTCATTTCCACTTCTGCCACCACTTTCATACCACTCGCCGGAAGCTGGGCGTTGTCGATATACGGTGAGACCAAGGCGACCGCTTACATGGTAGTGGCCATAATCTCGACTTTGATGTTCTCCTGCGCCGTGGTGATTACCTGGAAACGCACGTGGGAGTTGACGCCCGATGAGGCCGGCTTTGGCGAATACGCCAACGGCACGGTGCATTAGCCGCATCTTGGACTGCGCGGTTGGATTCGCCGCGTGGCGCATGTGATGCGTGAGTATGCCACGACGTTGCGCATCCGCGAATTCCGCAAGCATCTGACGATTTTCCTGTTGGTACAGACATCCTCTGATGTCTTCGGTCAAACGTTCCTGTTTTTTGTTTTGTATGACTGGAATAAAACAGCGGCCTTTGCGTCGCTGCTGTTGGGTTGTTCCATCGTATTGTTGCCGTTTATGCCGGCATTCGGCAAAGCGGTGGTGAGATTCGGCGTGCGAAAGCTTTATGCGTTCGGCCTTTGCCGGAATGCTGCTTGGCGTGGTTTGGCTGGCATTGGCATGGATTCTGACGGGTGTTCTGCCCGTTGCAGCATGGATGGCGCTGTCCGTTATCGCATCGTTGTGGTTCCTTGTATTCAAGGCGCTTGTCGGATACCTGCCATGGACGGTATTGGTGTTCATGCCGGATATCGATCAGATTGTTACGCGTCGGTATCGTTCGGCCACTTTTTCCAGTGTACAGTCTTCCCTCCGACAGCTTGGTTCGGGCATCGTCACCATCGGCGTTGGAATGGTTCTCGCCATGGTCGGATTCGATTCCTCCCTTCCCCAGCAGTCGTGGAAGGCGTCGATTGGCGTGGCTGTGGTTATGTTGGGCTTTTGCACTGTCTCGATGATCGTGTGCTGGATTGTGTCGTCACGTCTGATAATCAACCAACAGATCGATCTTGATGTTTTGCATGAGGTCGAACGTTTGCGTGCCGGGGGAGACAAGGCTGATGTTGATTCCTCTGTGCGGCGTACCGTGGAGCGGCTCACCGGTCTTCCATATGAGGAATGCTGGAAATAGCATGAGGAAATAAAAGCCGATGCAAAATCGCCTACGTCATTTCATATTCAGCATTTCGAAAACTATACTGCAGAAGATGCGTTTACCTAACATGGGAGGACAGTATGTCTAGGCGCAAAACATATCCCGGAATTGTCGATGTCGCACGTGAGGCGCAGGTGTCTCCTTCAACTGTTTCGCGGACTTTCTCCCGACCTGGTTACGTCAGCAAAGCCACTGCGAAACGAATTTTCGATGCCGCGAACCGTCTCGGATACCGGTCTAAGAAGATCGTGCCCGTCACGACCCTCGAGGTCAAGCATCATCTTATTCTGCTCATTGTCTCCGATATCAGCAATCCCGCGTTCGCGCAACTCATCCGCTGTATCCAGCATGAGTGCATGCGCGAGAACTACGGTCTGCTCATCGCCGACACGGAGGAGACCAAAATAAACGAGCGCGATAGTCTCCACGACTTCAACAATGTGGACGGCGTCGTGCTGGCGTCTTCCCGATTGAGTGACACCATGATTCGAAAATTCGCGCAACATCACAAAGTGGTCATGGTCAACCGCGAGGTGCGTGGCATACCATCCGTAATACCGGATTACTCGTCCAGCTTCGAATCCATGGTCGACCGTCTCATCGCGCTCGGCCATACCAGCATCACTTATCTCACCGGGCCGGAAGCCTCTTGGGCGGAAGGCATGCGCTGGCGCACGCTATTCGACGTGTGCAAAAGGAAGAACATGCCTTTGAAACGTCTTCCGGGCAAGTACCCGACTCTCCAAGCCGGTCAGGAGGCGTTCCGGAAGTTCATGAAGCAGCCCAGTTCCACTGCGATAATTACCTACAATGATCTGCAGGCAATGGGGTTCATCACCTCGGCGAGGCAGCACCACGTGGAAATCCCTGGGCGTTTTTCGGTGATCGGCATCGATGACACCCCGAATTGCACGCTTATTTCCCCCTCGCTCAGCAGCATACACATCGACCGTCGCGAGGCGGGAAAAACCGCGACCGCCATCTTGTTCGGCATGGTGAACGGCCGGAATCAATCGAACGCGGGCAAACAGGGCCTTTGGGAAATACCTACCAGCTTCATAGAACGGGATAGTATCGGCATTCCGCTTGCGGATTGTTAGCCCATAGCTTTCAATCTCGCCGGGGTCCGGTGCTGCCACGTGTGATGAAACGAGAGTCCAACATAATCGGTTTCAGCATTCGATGGAGGTTTCCTCCGCGCAGTCGACTGACCAATTCATCCACCGCCATTTTCCCTATCATCGCACGATCGATATGAATCGTCGACAATGTCGGATTGACGATTCCGCTGATGGGAATGTCGTCGATTCCCACAACAGACACCTTTTCGGGGACTTCCATTCCGCATTCCTCCAGCGCAGCCATGAAGCCGACGGCCATGATGTCGTTATAGGCGATCACCGCAGATGTGGCATGTTGCGAGAATTGTGGGAGACAGGCGAATCCTCCGCTGTAGGTGGGAGCGGAACATGGTATGCAGTTCAAAGCGATATCATTCTGTCGGCATATGCTGACCAGCGTCTCCTTCCTGACCATATTCTGCCATGAATCCGTTGGCCCTGATAAATAGGTTAGGGACTCATGCCCCAGGGAGCGCAACTCATGGACGGCCTGTTCCAGACCCGTACGAGTATCCGCAATCACCGATTTGATGCCTTGTACCGCCCGGTTGATAAGCACCAAGGATTTTATCTTCGCCATCTTCTTGATATTCGCGTCGGACAATCGCGACGAGACGAGTATGACGCCGGCAACGTACGCCTCCATCAGACCCAACATAATACGTTCGATCGAGCTCATCTCTTGCGAGTCGATGATCATTATCGAATATCCGTACTTCCGACACTGCTGCTGGATGCTCTTCACGAATTCCGCGTATACCGGGTTTCCAACGTCGTTGATCACCACGGCGATCAATCTGCTGGACTCGTCATGCGCGTATGCAGAACCTTTGCGCGGCACATAGCCGATTTCCTCCGCCACGCGGTATATGGTCCTCAATGTATCGGCGTTGACGCGCTCAGGATGAGAAAAGGCTCGAGACACCGTGGCAACGGATATCCGAGCGGCTTTGGACACATCGCTCAGGCTAACGCGATGATGTGCCGGAAACTTATCATCCACAATTTCCCTTCCGATGATTTATCCCTTCACTTCGGTAGGGGGCTGCGTGATTATCTCCAAGAAAACGTCCGCAGCCCCTTATCCATAAAAGAAAACCGCATCTCGATTATCATCCGAATTTCTTCAGTCCGATAATCGGGGTACGGTTAAAAGCGTCAGCTTTTTATTTCCCTTTTACATCAGGCCTGCTGCTCTTCCGGGCGGTTCTGCTCAGCCCACAGCTTGTGGAAGACGCCGGGCATATCCACGCGACCATAGGTGTGAGCTCCGAAGAAGTCACGCTGTGCCTGGGTCAGTGCAGTAGGCAGACGCTTCGAACGCAGTCCGTCGTAGTACGCCAAGGAGCTGGAGAAGACAGGCGTCGGAATGCCTGCGTCGATGGCCGCCTTGATGACTCGACGCCAAGACTCCTGCGCGTCGGCAAGGAACTTGGCGAAGTACGGATCGAGCGCCAGTGCCGACGGATGGCCGTTGGTGTAGGCGTCGGTAATACGGTTGAGGAACTTCGCACGAATGATGCAGCCTCCACGCCAGATCTTGGCGACGGCTCCCAGGTCGATGTTCCAGCCATACTGCTTGGCGCCATCCTCGATCTCGTTGAGTCCCTGAGAATAGGCGATGATCTTGGAAGCGAGCAATGCGCGACGCACGTCTTCGATGAAGGTTGTCTGGTCCTCCACGGTGATGGCATTGTTGGGGCCTGCAGGCGCGTTGTCCTGCGCGGCCTGCCTCAGCTCAGGATGGCTCGACAACGCACGCGCAAACACAGCCTCTCCGATACCGGTGACAGGGGAACCGAACTCCAGTGCGGTCTGCACCGTCCACGTACCAGTGCCCTTCATACCTGCGTGATCGACGACGACATCGACGAACGGCTTGCCGGTACGCTCGTCCTTCTCATGAAGGATATCGGCGGTGATCTCAATCAGATAGGAATCAAGGTCGCCATTATTCCAATCGGCGAACACATCGCCAATCGCTTCGGGGGAAAGTCCCAGACCGCGACGCAGAATGTCGTAGGCTTCGCCGATGACCTGCATGTCGGCGTATTCGATGCCGTTGTGCACCATCTTGACGAAATGTCCGGTGCCATCGGTGCCGATATGCGTGACGCAAGGCTCACCGTCGACCTTGGCAGCGATGGATTCAAGAATCGGACCAAGGGTCTTCCACGATTCGGCGGTGCCTCCCGGCATAAGGGAAGGACCGTTCAGAGCGCCTTCCTCGCCACCGGACACGCCGCAACCGACGAAGTGGAATCCAGCGGCGCGCACTTCCTTCTCACGCTTGATGGTGTCCTTGAAGTAGGAGTTTCCACCGTCGACGATGATGTCGCCAGGCTCGAAGACCTCTTCGAGCTGCTTGATCACGGCATCGGTCGGAGCTCCGGCCTTGACCATGATGATGGCGGTACGAGGACATTGCAGGGAAGCGGCGAATTCCTCCATGGTCTTAGCAGGAATGAAATTGCCTTCGGTGCCATGCTCGGCCAGCAGCTTTTCAGTACGCGAGTAATGGCGATTGAACAGTGCCACGGTGTTGCCGTGGTGGGCGAGATTGCGGGCCAGGTTGCTGCCCATCGCAGCGAGACCGATAACGCCGATGTTAGCTTGTGCTGTCATGATTGTATCCCCTTGTTGTTGCCGTTCGTTCAAATGAATGATATTGCTGAGAAAGCTATTTGCCAATCCCAATTGACTCAATGCCTCGTGGCATAGCACCTCTGGAGGTAAGTTGGAAATAAGCCGTATGCCGTGCTCATCAGCCTCGAGAGGCTCCAAAGTGTCAATCTGCGATTGCAGAAGCTCGACGGGCATGAAATGCTCACGCTGCGTCATACGTTCGGCGATATCGGTTTTATCGAGATCAAGCTCGACGAAAACGACTTGTGCATTCGCCTCTCGTAGGATGTCGCGATATGCGCGCTTCAACGCGGAACAAGTGACGATGGTGTTGGCTCCCTTGCCTGCCTGCTCGGTGATCCAATCGCGTAGGCTGCGAAGCCAGGGCCAACGGTCCTCATCGGTCAGTGGATGACCAGAGGCCATTTTGTCGATATTGGCTTGGGGGTGGAAATCGTCGGCTTCGGCATATGGCCATCCCAATTCGTTTACGAGTTCCTGAGCCATGGTCGTTTTACCGGTGCCTGTCACACCCATGACGATCAGACTGACGGGTTCGGCATTGGAATCAAGCATGGATTCTCCTTGAATGGAAAGGGCGATCAGACCCGAATACGTTCCAATCGCCCGATAATGAACCGGTGGCTAAATCACCACTCGTGCATGGTGCCGTCAAGCAGGCGGTCAACGGGGAGCGGAGCCGGCTGGTACGGATACTTCGCCGCAAGCTTCTCGTCGAAGTCGACGCCCAGCCCCGGCTTGTTGCCCGGGTGCAGATATCCATCCTTGAAGGTGTACGAAGTGTGGAACACCTCGAGAGTCTCCTCGGAATGCTTCATGTACTCCTGGATGCCGAAGTTCGGAATCGCTAGGTCAAGGTGCAGGTTCGCAGCCATGCCGACCGGGGAAACGTCGGTCGGACCGTGGAAGCCAGACTTGACACCAAAGAGCTCGGCGAAGGCCATGAGCTTCTTCATGTGGGTCAGACCACCGGTGTGGGTGACGGCGGAACGCACGTAGTCGATGAGCTGTTCCTTGATCAGGGTGATGTAATCGCTCCACGAGTTGATAATCTCGCCGATGGCGATAGGCGTGGTGGTGTGCTCACGCACGATGCGCAGGAATTCTTGATTCTCCTCGGCAGGAGTGGAGTCTTCCATCCAGAACAGGTCGTACGGCTCGAGCGACTTGCCGAAGCGAGCTGCCTGAATCGGGCTCAGACGGTGGTGGGAATCGTGCAGCAGGATGAGGTCCTTGCCGTACTTGTTACGAACTTCCTCGAACACTCCCGGAAGCGTGTTGAGGTAGGTGCGTGCGTCCCAAACCTCTTCGACCGGCACCGTGGTACGGCGGGCAGGCTCGTAGTCGTAACGCAGGCCCTTCTCGCCGGCGCCCTGCTGGGAGTTAGCGGAACCGGCGACACCGTAGGTGGACGGAATGCCCGGCAGAGCGAACTGAATACGGGTGGCCTTGAAGCCCATGTCGCGGTACATGTCGATGGAATCGAACAGGCTCGGGAAGTCCACACCGGAAGCGTGGGCGTAGGTCAGAATGCCGGTGCGGGAAGCGCCGCCCAGCAGCTCGTAAACCGGGACGCCGGCCTTCTTGGCCTTGATGTCCCACAGTGCCACATCCACAGCGGAGATGGCGGCCATGGTCACCGGTCCACGCTTCCAGTAAGCACCCTTGTACAGGTACTGCCAGATGTCCTCGATGTTGTCCTCATTCTTGCCGATAAGGCTCGGAGCGATGGTCTCTAGGTACTTCGCGGCGACGAGCTCACGTCCGTTCAGCGTGGCGTCACCAAGTCCAACGACGCCGTCAGTAGTGGTGATGCGGAAAACGACGAAATTACGTCCCGGGCTGGTCACGAAGACTTCAGCTTTTTCGATTGCCATGGTTATTCCTTCCTGTTATGACGCGGCGCGTCCGCGTCATAATCCCCACCTACGGCGAGGAAGCTTATGTTATCGGTTATTTGATTATGTTTATGGTTGTGGTCACGCGGCTGTCGCCGAAGACAGCTCGTTGACGAGTTCGCTCACCTTGTTGGTGAAAGTGGCGTTGGCGCCAAGATCCTTGTCCAGGTAGGACACGGCTGGGGTGACGTCATCGTTGACGGCAAGTTTCCTCACCTCGTCGAGATTCACGTCCTTGGCCTCCGTGTTTCCAAATCGACGCAGGAACACGATCCATGCGGCGACAGCACGTGCCGGAGCCGTGATGTCGCGACCGTCCGCAAGCGCGTGCTTGGCGACAGGCACGATTCGTACCGGCAGCTTTTGCGAACCATCGGTGGCGATTTGGAAAAGGTGATGGTGAATGCGCGGATTGGAGAATCGCTCCAACAGCTTGGCACGGTAGTCGTCACTGGAGACGGACAGGTATGATCCGGCCAGATCCCACCATTCATTCACCCATGCCCGCAGCTGCGGGTCAGCGATGGCCTCGGCCACCGACTCATGACCGAACAGCGGGCCGACATAGGCGAGAGTGGAATGCGAACCATTGAGCATCCACAGTTTGCGCTGCTCGTAGGGCTCCACATCATCCGTGATAACGGCACCGGCCTTGTCCCATGCAGGACGTCCCTTCGGGAAGTCGCCTCGGATGACCCATTCGAGGAACGGTTCCGTGCGCACCGGCGCCACGTCGTACCATCCCTTGTCCTGTGCCACGGTCTGCAGTTCGGCGTCGGTGGTGGCCGGCGTGATGCGGTCGACCATCGAAGTGGCCCATGCCACGTTGTCGCGAGTCCATTCCAGCAAGGTGGGGTCCACGGCCTCAATGGCCTGCTCGACGACGCGACGGAACGCGGCTCCGTTGCCTGCGAGGTTGTCGCAGGGAAGGATAGTAATCGCTCCGGCGTTTGCCGCGCGACGCGCCTCCAGCCCGGCCACAATGCGTGCAGGCACGGTGGCAAGTTCGGACACGTTCACATCGTTACGCAGTTTGGCGAGGTCCTCCGACACGTCGGTGTCGTTGACGTCTAGATCACCGTGGGCGTTCCTTTTGTATCCAGCTTCGGTAACCGTGGAGGTGACGATGGACACGTTCGGATCCGCGAAGTACTTGTGCAGCGCCGCCATGTCGCCGCCCTCATGCATCGATGAAATCGAAGAGATGACTTCGAACGAATCGCCTTCCGGTGCCGAGGTGATCAGCGTGTAGACGTTGTCCTGAGGGGCCAGCTTGTCGACCATTCGGCGAGAACGTCCGGTGAAACCGGCGATGCCCCACTGCGCGGTGTCCGGCGCATGTTCCGTGTACCAGGCTTGATGCGCCCTGGTGAAATTGCCGATACCAAGATGGATGATGCGCACCGGCGCTGCGGCGCGGCCGTGCTCTGCGCGGTTCAATCTGGGCAATGACGTGAAATCATGTGTATCAGTCATATTTACTCCTTGAAATCAATAAAAGGTCGTTCGAGTCAGAGCTTGAACACGTCAGAAGGCTGACCGTCCACGGAACGAATGGCGATCTGCTCGCCTTCCTCATAACTCAACCGGTGGTCGGCGACCAGACCGGAGATGTAACGTGCGGTCAGACGACGGTTCATGTCGTGGCGGGCGGGGATGGAGCACAGCGCACGGGTGTCATCGATGAATCCCGACAGCTTGGCGAAACCAGCGTACGGAACGACATCCTCGTAGTAGCGCAGAATCGGCTCAGGCGCATCCAGGAACCACCACGGGGCTCCGATGTACAGCGCCGGGTAGTATGCCGCCATTGGAGCGAGCTCGCGGGAGTATGCGGTCTCATCCATGGTGAATGCCACAAGGTGGAAATCAGGATTCTCGCCGTATTCGTTGAGCATGGGTCGCAGCCAGTGAGCCCAATCAGCCGGCATCGGGCAATCCGCTCCACAGTCCGGACCGTAGTTGACGAGCTGCTTGCGGTAGTGGTTGCGCATCACGCCGGGGTGCAAGGTCATTACCAGACCGTCGTCCTGTGCGAGCTTTGCCTGGTCGTTGAGCAGATGGGCGTGCAGCTTGCGTGCCTCATCGGAAGTCAGGTTGCCACTACGAGCCTTGGTGTACAAGCGAATCGCCACATCATCCGACAGGCGTGTGGTGTCGCCGGACCAATTGACTTCGTCAAGCGAAGGATCCACACCGTAATCGGCGGCGACTGCGCCATGCTGCTTGAAGAACAGACGACGACGGCGCATGGCCTCTACGAATCCTTCATAAGTGGCGGTGCTTACGCCAGCCGATTCACCCAGCTGGTCGCAGAGCTGAGCCCAATCCACACGATCGACCGCAAGGTAGCGATCCGGACGGAAACACGGTGCAAGACGCGCCGGGAAATTGGCGTCGGCGCGCACCTTATCGTGCAGGACCAGGTCATCGGTGGGGTCATCGGTGGTGGAGATGAAGCCGATGTTGAAACGCTTCACAAGCTTGCGGGTGGTGAAATCGTCGGAGGCAAGGAGCTCGTTGAGCTCATCGTAGATGCTGTCTGCGGTGTCTTCATTGAGTGGCTTGTTGATGCCGAACACATTGGACAGCGAATCCTCCATCCAGTAACGCATCGGCGTGCCAGCATAGGCATACCAGTACTTTCCAAGGAGGCGGAAGGCGTTGCGAGATTGTTCTTCGGTGAAGTTCTTCTGGCCCACACCCAGCTCGCTGAAAGGAACACTATGTCCGTGCATGATACGGGTCACGTAGTGATCAGGAGTGATGAATAGATCGGTGGGGTTCTTGAAATGCTTGTCTTCCGCGAACCAGTCGATAGGGACGTGTCCGTGAGGGGAGACGATGGGACGATCCTTGATTGCCTCGTACAGTCGACGTGCGATTAAACGTTGTTCCGGATCCGTTGGGAATAGGCGATCTTCATTGAGCGCGGATACCATTGTAACTACTCCTTAAAATAGAGGCTTATTCACAGATGCTGGATGATGGCTTTCGCCAATTCCTGATATTGCGATTCGTCGAGGTGGACGCGATCGGGGTTCATTGCGAACACCGTCTTCCACTCAAAGCCGTCCCGATACTTGGGGCACAGGTGGAAGTGCAGGTGGTGCCCGTCGTCTCCGTAGGCGCCGTAGTTGATTTTGTCCGGGTGGAAGGCCGCGTGCAAGGCTTTTGCCACATGGTTCACGTCATTCAGGAAAGCCTCACGTTCCTCATCGGATAGGTCCACGATTTCGGAAACATGATGTTTCGAGGCAACAATGACACGTCCCTTATGACTTTGTTCCTTGAACAGCACAAGCTTCGAAGCTGGCAGTTCGGCAATTATGATGCCGAACGCGTCTAAGGCCTCGCCTTCATCGCAGTAGGCGCAAAGTTGTTTCTCTGGCTCTGGCATATCTCGTCCTTTGAGAGTTGCTGCAACGATGTGGCTGTTGGCCACATTGCTGTGTTCGTTTGCAAGTTCTTTTTCAATATATGCGTGGGTCGGAGTGATCAGTGCCGTTTTGCATTTATTTGCTCGAGTTCTAAATAGGGTCTATAGGAACTTTTGTGGTGCTTATGATCGAGGTCCGGCCTTGTACGAGTAGGCGTGTCGGCATGCCTTTTTCCCCGCGTGGAAAATGATGCACTCCCGGTGGTGGGCTGGATGGTGTGAAAACGCCATCCAGCAAAGCGAAGAAATGCCCGGTATGCGGGCGTGCGGTGAAGAGGAACGGACGGACCGGCAAGGGCTGTGTGTGATCGAATAAAGGTGTTCACTGTCGGCACTTGTTCCTGTACACCCTGAGCGTTCAATTTGGACGGTGTCGGCGGTGATGGCGCCGGTGGAATGAGAACACCGGCATCGTCCGGTTCCTTGATGGATTCCCGAGTGCCTGTCAACCAAACTGGTGGTTCTCGGGAGGAAAGGAAATGACGACACCGGTGTGTGTCCGACGGCGTATCAGGCAGCTCGACCGCCAAGGCCTGAACCACAGGGAGATATCGCGGAAACTCGGCGTATCGCGCACGACCGTGGTCGAGTACGCCAACCACGGGGATTACTCTCCCAAGCCCCTTGGCTCGGGGCATGCGGGCAGGTCGCTGGTCGACGCGGGGTATTCGGCCGTCGTGGACGGGTGGTGTGTTTTGTCAAGCGCTGGTGTGCCGTTTTACCGTGGGGGGCTGTCCGGGTTACCGGTCAATTTTTTACCGGGTTACCGTCGGCTGGTTTCGTCTGGTTTTGGTTGTTTTGTTATTGCATGAGGGCGTGGGGCCGTCTGTAGGATTCGCCCTCGAACCTGATCATCCTGCCGTGGTGGACGGTGCGGTCGATGATCGCGGCGGCCATGTTGGGGTCGCCGAACACCCTGCCCCATCCGCCGGACTCGATGTTGGTGGTGTAGACGATGCTCTGGGTCTCGTACGCGTTGGTGACGACCTGGAACAGGAGTCTGCTGCCTTCCTCGTCGATGGGCACGTAGCCGAGCTCGTCGATGACGATCATGCGGGCCTTGGCGATGGCTTGCGGTTCCCGGTCGAGTTTGCCTTCCGTGTTGGCGCGCAGGAGGCGCATGACCAGGCCCGCGGCGGTGTGGAACCGCACCGGCACGCCCTGCCGGCAGGCCTTCCTGCCCAACGCGATGGCGAGGTGGGTCT
>OAVE01000609.1_pt1 | contig 11435 bp, 6 predicted proteins | sample 1476361 | NCBI WGS metagenome assembly OAVE01 (sample SAMEA2580078, study PRJEB22360) | human gut metagenome | biome: human gut; feature: human-associated habitat; material: faeces | place: Denmark | collected 2008/2010
TTACAGCAATTCATATTGGCTTTCACATTCTGTTTATTAGCCGTAGGACGTTTAGATGTGCCGTCTGTTTCACCGTTTCCGGCATCATACATAGGACTTCCGTCTTCATAATATTTCATGTTACCTTCTGCATCATAGGCATGAACCGGGAAGATAGGAGCCCAAGAGCGTGCCACGTCAAAAGGATTGGAGGCTGCTCCGGCATTCTCTTGCACACCGTTCTGGGTAGCTTTGGAATATCCTACATTGGTTCCTACTTTCAGCCAAGATTTCAGCTGGGAGTTTACGTTAGCGCGAGCCGTAAAACGCTCATAGGAAGAGCCTAACACGTAAGAGTCATTGTCCAGAAAGCCCATAGATACATAGTAATCTGTGCGGTCGTTACCACCTGATGCAGATACATTGTACTCTTGACGGAAAGCGTTGTCAAACAAGGCATCGGCAAACGAATCATTATAACGCAGACGTGCATTGGGGTTAAGTTTCCCATCGGGTGTTACCAGATACTCTCCTTGCGGGATGATGTAAGCATTGTAATTACCCAGTTCGCCCAGCAAATCCTGACTGGCTGCTAAATTAGAGTCTTCAATGGAGTTTCCGGCTGCCCAATAGGTATTACGAAGGCCATACCAAGATAAACGGTAGAACTCTCCCGGATCGGTAGCCATGTCATAGTCCTTGTATGCACGCTGTGTCACACCCCAGGTACCGTTAAAGTTGATGGCCACCTTGTCTTTGCGTCCGGTCTTGGTAGTAATCATAACCACACCACCAGCTGCACGGGAACCATACAAAGAGTTGGAAACGGCGTCCTTCGACACGTTTACCGAAGCAATATCCGTAGGGTTGATGTCCGACAACTTACCATTGAAGGGTACACCATCTACTACAATTAGCGCATTGTTGCTGGCCGAAATAGAACCGATACCGCGCAATACGATGTTGGCATCCTTTCCCGGCTGACCAGAAGAACTTACAACCTGCAAACCAGCCACAGCTCCTTCGAGTGCATTTGACACTGATGTAGCTTGTGAATTACTGATAATCTCATTCTTTACACTACTGATAGAACCCACTAAATCTTGTTTGCGTTTAGTGCCATAAGCCACTACTGTTACTTCATCAAGTATCTCTGTATCAGGCTTCATTACCACTTTTACGCTCGGTCTGATTACCACTTCTTGAGTCTTCATACCAATGTACGAAATCACCAGAGTTTTCGCGGAACTTGGTACGTTTGGTAATGTAAAATCACCATCTACACCGGTAATAGCACCAATTTGTGTACCTTTTACCAATACAGAGGCTCCAATAACTGGCTGCCCGTCTTCTTCAGAAATTACAACACCTGTAACCTTCTGGGTTTGGGCAGTTACTAGGCCTATTCCGACAAAAAGACAGGCCAATAACAGCATTAATTTTCTTTTCATAAATTCTCTCTTAAAGTTTAACTTTACATTAATTGTTTCTTTACTCTAACAAAGTGCAAATATATTAATAAAACTGAAACGAACAACTATTTTATTGAAAAAACCTTGTAAATCTATCAATTTGTTAATTAAACATGTCACTTTATGCTTAATAACAGATTTTCCACACTTAAAAAACCTAAACTGGCTTATGTTTACTATCACTATGATTCTCTCTTTTAGGATGATTTTTCCAAGAAATACACATATTTTAAAACAAAATGGTTAATAAATAAGCCGCTAAAACAGAGAACGGACCTGATTTTGAAACAAATTGAGAGTTCCCGGAGGCTAAATACCGATTAATAGCTAAACACAAAAAGACACTTTTTAGAGATATTAATTCTTATTCTAATCCCATCGAGCACAGAATATCGTCTTATTTGTTATTGGTATTAATTAAAATCAAGTAAAATGAGTAAGATTATTTACAATCTAGTGTACAACAGAAAAAGAAGCCTGAATAAAAAAGGAATGGCATTGGTACAAGTAGAAGCCTATTTGGACAGAAAGAAAAAGTATTTTTCAACCAAAGTTTATTTAAAGCCAGAACAGTGGGACAATAAAAAGCTTATTGTGAAGAATCATCCTAATGCAGATGCGCTGAATAGATTGATATATGAGTTCATGGCTATGATAGAAAAAAAAGAGTTGGAATTGTGGCAGCAAGGAAGGCGTATTTCATTAGAGTTACTAAAGGATGTTTTGAGCACAAGCGAAAACAAAACCGCTTTTATTCCTTTTTTTAGGCAAGAGATAGCAAACTCTACTCTAAAAGAAAGCACAAAACGAAATCATCTCTCCACTCTTTCATTATTACAACAGTTCAAAAAGGATGTAACCTTTTCTGATTTAACATTCGAATTCATATCCTCCTTTGAATATTTCTTGCAATCAAGAGGTTATCACACAAATACGATAGCCAAACATATGAAGCATCTGAAGCGACATATAAATGTCGCCATCAACAAGGATTATATGGAGATACAAAAATACGCTTTTCGAAAGTACAAGATTAAAACTATAGAAAACAAGCATACGCACTTATCTCCTGAAGAGTTGGAGAAGTTGGAGAAATTAAGCTTGGCTGGCAGATATACTAAATTGCAAAAGACTTTAGATGCATTCTTGTTTTGTTGCTATGCAGGAATGAGATATTCTGATTTTATCAGTTTATCACCCGATAACATCGTGGAGATTCGTCAAGAAACCTGGCTAATTTATAAATCCATAAAGACGAGTACAGAAGTCAGATTACCTCTTTATCTCTTATTCGAAGGAAAAGGGCTTGTTATTCTGGACAAATATCGGGATGACTTACAAAGCTTCTTTCATTTAAGGGATAACTCTAATGTGAACAAGGATTTAATTGTGATTTCCCGCCTAGCTGGTTTATCAAAAAAAATTTCATTTCACACTGCTCGCCATACTAATGCAACACTATTGATTTATAATGGAGTAAACATCACAACGGTGCAAAAATTATTGGGGCATAAAAGTGTTAAAACCACACAAGTGTATACAAATGTAATGGATATGACTATAGTGCATGATTTAGAAAAGAACCATGCACTCATGCCTTTGCCTAAAAAAACACGAACTTAGCATAGCCAATACTACACTTTCATATCGTTAGTCATATACTTCTCCTTTAAAGTCTGTTCATTCACTATTCAGTTTCAGTTTGCTCGCTGCAAACTTACTGCATACGTTTTGCAGTACCACTGCATATTGTTTGCAGTATCACTGCATATTGCTTGCAGCCGCGCTGCATATTAGTTTGCAGTATCACTGCATATTGCTTGCAGCCGCGCTGCATATTAGTTTGCAGTACCACTGCAACAGCTTTGCAGTATCGCTGCAATAGGTTTGCAAAATTTTGCAGTAAGAAACTACTGAGAATCAATTAGGTATAGTGTAGTGCTAATAGAAGATTGACATTGGTGTGTTATCAATATTTAAGGCTGGTTGGAGGTGTGGAAGCAAATTTTGCTTCCACACTTTTGAGTTGCTTCCACAGCACTTGTAATACCGATGAATAAAGGAATACAAGGAGTGGGTGGAAGTGTGGAAGCAGAAATGATGAAAACTCTTATGAAGAAACAACAGTTGTCTTGATTATTTGGCTAATCACAAAGTTTTGAGTTTACTGTTTTTTGAAGCTATTGAAATATTCTTTTACATAGACTTTAGTACTTTCGCTAATAAAATGACAATGTAGAGTAAATGCTTCATCGAAAGCAGTTAGGATGATAGATGTTGACAAAAGATATTCTTCATATAAGAGAAATAATCATTTAAAATCTTTAAGCAACGTATTAACTTTATGATATACATATGATAACCAAGTCATTAATTCAACAAATAGTATCACAGCAGTAAGGTTTTATGCATTGTACCCCTATACACATACCTTGTGAGAAAGGAAATTTCGCTATAGTGATTTCTATTACATGGTATAATTGCTTGATTATTAATAAAATAAAAGAGTTGTAGTTCCGCGAAAACTTTGGTGATTTCGTATATTGGTATGCAGACTCAAGAGGTTACAATTAAGCCGCATGTACGGGTTGTCATGCAGAGTGATACTGAACTTTTGGATGAAGTTGTAGTTGTTGCCTATGGTACTGCTACAAAAAGATCCTTCACAGGTTCGGCTACTGAAATTAAAGGAGACCGTATTGCTAACAAAAATCCGTCCGAATTATCTAAAGCGCTAACCGGTGAAGTAGCAGGTGTACAAGTTATTTCAACTAGTGGACAACCCGGCTCAAATGCAAGCATCAGAATTCGCGGTTTAGGTTCTGTAAATTCAAGCCGTGCTCCGCTGTATGTAGTGGATGGAATCCCCTTTGGTTCAGATTTAAGTGGAATTGATCCTTCAGACATAGAGTCAACTACCGTATTGAAGGACGCAACAGCAACAGCTCTATATGGTTCAAGAGCTGCCAATGGAGTAATTTTGCTGACCACCAAAAGAGGTAAAAAAGGAAAAACGCAGGTTGAGGCAAATGTAAAATATGGTATCAACACCCGTATAATTCCTCTTTATGACACGATGGAAAATCCTGAAAGGTTTCTTGAACTGACATGGGAAGGTATTAAAAACAAATATATGTACCGCGCGAACAATCCTAAGGATGAAGCTACTGCCAAACAATATGCAAGCGAAGACCTTTTTGATGCAGATTACGGTATTGCCCCCGTATATAATATGTGGAAGGCTGAAGGTAAAAATCTGATAGATCCTGCTACTGGAAGAATGAAGGCAGGTGTAGTCCGCAAATTTACTCCGGAGAAATGGGAAGATTATATTTTCCGTACAGGAGAAAAAGTAGAAGCCAATGTTAAGATATCAGGAGGTAGCGACAAGTTATCACATTATACCTCTTTCGGTTACTTGAAAGATGAAGGATACTATATAGGTTCGGATTTTGAACGTTTTAATGCCCGTTCCAATCTGTCTCAAGACATCACTTCATGGTTGAAATCAAATGTTAATATGGCTTATAGCTATATGGAACTGAATAAGCCCGGTCAAGGTGACAACATGAACAATGGTTTCCAATTCATTAATTTTATGCCTTCCATATTTCCGGTATTCCAACGTGATGCAGATGGCAATAAAATAAAGGATAATGTGGTCGGAGGATATCTGTATGATTATGGTATGGCTGAAGGTTATGGACGTCCTTACGCTTCAGGCGTAAATCCAGCCGGAGCGATTCAATTGGACAAGAATGAGTACCAATCTCATTCATTCAACGGCAATGCCATGTTTGAAGCAACTTTTTTGAAAGACTTCAAAGGAACGGTAAACTTTGGATTGCAATATCTTGGTACAAAAAACAATGAATTGACAAATCCATATTATGGTGATGCAGAGGGGTTAGGACGTATTTTCAAGAACATGAGTACATTCTTCAGCTTCACGTCAAACCAGATATTGTCATGGAAGAAAAGTTTTGGTGTGCACAATCTCGATGCATTCGTTGCGCATGAATCTACATTCTACAAGTCATCTGACAACTATGGCCAGAAATCAAAGATTGTTCGTCCTAACAATACAGAATGGTCTAATGCTGTAATTATGGACTATATGGATTCTCAAACCTACGGGTTTGACATGGAAAGCTACTTCGGACAAATTAGATATGATTATAACGATAAATATTTCTTTCATGGAACATTAAGACGTGATGGTTCATCACGTTTTGCCAAAGGGCAGAAATGGGGAACATTCGGTTCTATCGGCGCCGCCTGGGCCATCACTAACGAAAATTTCATGAAAGACGTGAGCTGGTTGAAGAATTTGAAATACAAGTTAAGTTGGGGTGTGTTGGGTAACCAAGACTTTATCACCAATCCTACCATTGCAGGTTATTATCCTTACAATGATTTGTATACGATCGGTAACCTAAATGATGAAATCAGTTTTAGCTTTAAATATAAAGGTAATCCTGATTTGACATGGGAACGCAGCGAAACATGGAATACTGGTATCGAGTTTAATATAGCCGATATTTTGGAAGGTGAAGTGGAATACTACAATAAGACTACCAAAGATATGTTGTTCCTAAAGCAAGTATCTCCATCGCTGGGATATGCACAATACCCCGTCAATGACGGTAAAATGGTCAATAAGGGTCTCGAATTTTCTTTGGTGGCACATCTTGTGAAAACGAATGATATAAGTCTTGATTTACGTGTTAATGGTGGACATTATAAGAATAAAATGACCCAGATGCCTATGGATGATACCACAGGAAAAGAAAAGCCATTGGAGATACAAGGAGCTTACGGATGGTCGAAAGGACATTCTCTGTATGATTTCTATATAAGAGAGTATGCCGGTGTAGATCCAGAAACCGGTATGGCATTATACAACTCATACTATAATGTAAAAGCCGATGGAAGCAAGGACTTGATTACAGATATGGTAACTTACCAGCAGAACAATAAAATAGAGCGTTTGGAAGTAGAAAAGACCTCCGATTATAACAACGCAACTAAGAAATATGTCGGGAAATCAGGTATTCCGACTTTACAAGGGGGATTCGGTTTTGATTTAGCTGTTAAAGGTTTCGAATTAAATACGACTTTCTCCTATAGCTTAGGAGGATATGCTTACGACGGTGTATATGCTACATTAATGTCTAACAATACACCTGGTAGTGGAAACTGGCATAATGACATTGAAAATCGTTGGCAAAAGCCGGGTGATATAACAGACGTGCCACGTTTAACTTCCGGATATGATGAATATACAAATGCATCTTCTACCCGGTTCATTACCAGTCGTTCTTATTTGAATTTATCCAATGTAAGATTATCCTACACATTCCCTAAAAAATGGATGAATAGAATGAACATTGGTTCCTTGTCGGTTTATGTTTCCGGTGACAACCTGATGTTCATTTCGGCTCGTAAGGGATTTGTCTCAATGGCAGGAAATACCGTCAGTACAGATCCTAATGAGGATTCCGGAGGCTCTGACAGAAGTCAGTATGCTCCATTGAGTACTATTATGGGAGGTATTAAGATTCAGTTCTAACAATAAAATCATTTGAATATGAGAAATGTAATATATAAAATAGCAGCTTGTTCTGCATTAGTAGCCTTGGTGCTTTCTGGCTGTAAAGAATCTTTTCTGGAGGAAGATCCAAATGGATATATTTCATCTGACCAGATAAAAGAAAATGCAGTGTGGAATCCTAATATCATGTTAGGTCAGGCATTAGGTACGTATTCCACAACATTTGCCTGGCAGACAGGCGGTACGACGAATCACGACGATTTCGGACAAAAATCCATTGATATTGCCACAGATTTAATGAGTGGGGATCTGGCAATGAGCGGAGAAACCTACGGCTGGTTTAGCGATGCAGCTAGATTGCAGTGTAATACTACCACAAAAAATAGAACCTACATGCTGTGGAGGTATTATTACCGCATCATCAAGGCCTGCAATGAAATATTTGACACTGTAGGAGGAGATGAAAGTGTACCGGCTAATGAGGATAACCAAAATTATTATGCACAAGCAAAAGCTTTGAGGGCTCATTCGTATTTCAATTTGGTGAATTTATATGCAAAACCTTACGATATTGATAAAAATGCTAAGGCCATACCTCTTTACCGTTCTCAAACCACAGCAGAGACATTAGGACTCTCCACAGTGGAGGAAGTGTATGAACGGGTTATTATCGACTTGAAGGAATCAATAAATATTTTGGAAGAGTTGGAATCAGCAGGTATTGGTCGTCCCAACGGCACTAAGGACCAAATCGACCAATGGACAGCTAAAGGAATACTTGCCTATGTTTATTTGACCAAAGGTGAATATGAGAATGCTGCTGCATTAACTTCCGATATTATCAATAACTCAGGATATCCTTTGATGAGTGAAACTGAAATTATCGAATCTGGATTCCGGAGTATCAATATCGGTTCATGGATGTGGGCATTTGATATTACCAAAGATAACACCGGAGGTTTGCCCACATTCTGGGGACAGGTAGATTATTTCACTTATAGCTACTGTTCTGCAGGTGATTATAAAATGATAGACCATAATCTGTATAATGAAATACCTGAAACAGATACTCGTAAACAGTGGTTTCATCCGTCTGTATTGATTAGCTGGTATAAATTTTATGATGCCGGAAGAAAAGCAATGGGAGACCGTACATGGACAAATGATATTGTTTACATGCGAGTTGAAGAGATGTACTTGATAAATGCTGAAGCCAATGCACGGGCAAATCATCTGCCCGAGGCAAAAGCAGCATTGAAGGCTCTATTAGAACAGCGGGATCAGGCCACGGCTGCAGAAGTGGACAATATGAATGCTGATCAATTACTGGAAAACATATACTACAACTGGCGTGTAGAAATGTGGGCCGAAGGACGAGGTTTACTTACCTTGAAACGTTTCCACAAATCAATGGTACGTGGTGACAACAACTATGCATTGACTGGTGAAACGATCTCATACGATGACTCCAGATTGATCTTTGAAATTCCAGAGCGTGAAGTAACGAATAATCCCAATTTGCAGAAATGATAAAGTGCCACATTAGATTGTGCAAATCAGATGAATAAAAGAGGGAGAGTATCTAAATTTAGAATACTCTCCTTTTTTAATATAACGAAATCTGGTTCTTGTTGTATAAAGAGGGCAACACAAATCATTGTAGATGCACTGACATATCAATCTTATTTAGACTGCTTCAATAACCATATTTCAAAGAATTTATCGTAAACCTTGTATTCTCCAAGTTCACAAGTAACAAAATCCTTGTCCAACAATCCTTTTATAGCTCCTTGTACTGAGCTGGCTGTCAATTTATAGGTTTTCAAGAATCTGGAAGAAGTTATTTCCCTTGCTTTTCCTTCTTTGCAAATGGCAAACAATATCTCCTTTTGTTTGGGAGGAAGTTGATAAAGAAGAGAGGAATAAGTAAAATTCAACTGAGACTAAATGTTTTCGATCGCTATGCTCACTTTGTCTGCCGTACAAATTTCACCTGTAGCTGTCATTGCATACAATGAGTTGGAGATGAATTGAATATACCATGTAATGCCCTCAAAACGTTCATATACGTTCTGAACAGTTTCTTCTGTAATGTCTTTATTGGCTATGAGAAAATGTTTCCTAATAAACTTTGTGTAAGTTCCTATGTCTATTGGATGTAATTCCATGATGGCTGTACTTTGATAGAAAGGGCGTGCTGGACTTGTGAATATTTCGCCCATCATATGCCGTTGGGAACCTGCATAAATAAATCTTGCATTTGCGCAATGCTGAATATGGGTACGCAATACAGCTTCAATATTTTTTTCCGGATATTTGGCAATAGCTTGAAATTCGTCAATAGCCACCAGGCAGGGCTTGTCGGCCTTCTCCAAATAATAAAAAATTTCATCCAAAGTAATAGAAAGAGTTTTTATATCTCCCATCTCCAAATTCCAACCGGGATTTCCTGCAAAATCAAATGAAATTCCCGCCCGAAGCGATGACAAGCAACTTAAAAACAAATCCCACGCTTTTCTACCTCGTGGTTTCAAACCATTCATAATTCCTTTGCCAAGCTCAAAAACAAACTCTTGAAGATTCTTAGTCGCATATATATATCAATCAAGAAAATATAATATTCCTTTTCGATATGTTTTTGATGAAAACAATGTTCTATTAAGCCCGTCTTCCCTAAACGACGAGAAGATATTAAAGCTACATTGTTACCATTTGTGATATAACGGGTTAATGTTCCGGTTTCAGCTACACGGTCACAAAAATATTCAGCGGATATATATCCATTGGTTATGAAAGGGTATTCTTCTCCATAAAGTGAATGCTTTATACAAAAGTAATTATAATCTTATTATAATGCAAATATCGCAATGCTTTTGTATCGATTCTCCAACTTTGTTTCATATAATCTATCAGAGGAAATCTGTTGATTTACTCTTCTCATATTGGAAATTAAATTATAGATTTACAATCTTTCTTTATCCTCTGCCAACAAAAAGTTTCGCAGTGAAATCTGTTTAATTCCTTTGTAATTTCCCCCGCTTTGCATTTCATCCATTGTTACCACATATTTGGGGTAATTGTCTGCTATTTCCAAAAGATTGCCAAATTCTCGCCTAACAGTTGCATCATCGGGAAGCATATATGCTACTTGGATATAGACTTTATGATCGTCCTTGGAAGCAATGAAATCAATTTCCTTATTGCCACTCTTTCCGACATATACTTCATATCCATATCTTAATAAATCAATGCATACAACATTTTCCATTAACTTGTTGATGTCTTTTCGAAAATCAAAATGCTGTATGGAATTATGTAATCCCAAATCTTCAAAATAATATTTCTCACCAATCTCAAAGATTTTCATCCCTCGGATTTCAGCTCGTTGAATTTTGTAAATAAAGAAACTATTGCACAGTGCCTTTAGATAGTTCAGAATTGTCTGCGTGGGAATGTTGACGTGTTGCGACTTTAAATATTTACTAATATTCTGGGCAGAAAAAAGAGAGCCGGTATTATCTATCAGATAAGCTACGAGATTCTCCAAAAAAGATACATTCCGGATTGATTCACGCGCAACCACATCTTTTAGTAGGATAGTAGAATAAACGTTTCTCAAATACTCGAATATGACATTCTTGTCCATTGTTAGATTATGAATGTATGGCATACCTCCAAATGTAAGATAGAGTTTTAAACTTTCGGTGGAATCTTGACATTGATTGAAAGTTAAGAATTCCCCGTAGCTAAGTGAATGAATGGGAAATTCTATATATCTTCCTGCCAATTGAGTAGCAAGTTCACTGGATAGCATTTTAGCATTACTTCCGGTGCAATAGATATCACATTTATTTTCATTCAATAAACTCCGCAGACACAATTGGAATTCTTCAATCTCTTGGATTTCATCTACAAAGAGATAGTTATGATTATGCCCAACAACCTTCTTTAAAACGTATTGATAAAGATCCATGTAGTTCCTAATTTCCGTGAAGGCAAGTTGCTCTTTATCTACAAAAATGATATTGGCTTCCGGTATGTTTTTCTTTATGATATCTGATATCTGTAAAAGAATGTAGCTTTTACCTATCCTACGTTGGCCGGTTATTACTTTTATTATACTTTTATCAATAAACGGTTCAATTCTCTTTATGTATAAAGGACGGGAGATATAATTTTTCATATTCAAACATGATTTAGTTTATATGCAAAGATATAAAATATTTCAATTATAATTGAATCTTTCTATGTATATTCCACATTCATACATTATAAATAATATATGTAAACTAAATATTTCTCAACAAAAAAGAATTTTGGGACTTTTATGGATAAAATCTATATTTCAAGATAAATTCCTCTATATAATTTATCGACCCGTTGGCGGAATTAAAGAGAGCGTAATCTGAACTCTGTCTCTAAACAATTAT